>Ga0208648_1000765_pt1 | contig 29787 bp, 22 predicted proteins | sample AntAceMetag02UKL_FD_184772 | JGI IMG/M metagenome (GOLD analysis project Ga0208648, IMG submission 184772) | Saline lake microbial communities from Ace Lake, Antarctica - Antarctic Ace Lake Metagenome 02UKL (SPAdes) (version 2) | ecosystem: Environmental > Aquatic > Non-marine Saline and...
AGATTAAATCATTAGCACAATTGCTGTTTTTATTATGGCCGGTTCTTTGTTTACGATTTGTTATACATGAGTTTTTTCTGGTTTTAATTTAATTATAACTGTTGCAATAACTGGCAAAAACTACACTTGAGTTATTTGAAAGTCACTAATTTAAATTTCTTCCTGAACCATTAATTCCTTTCGATAGTGGTCAAGAATAGTTGCTTTTGAAATAAGACCTAAAAATTTGTTGTCCTGTACAACCGGCAGACTGAAAGAACCGGTACTTTCAAAAAGATTAAACACTTTGGGAAGGTCGTCATAAACAGATATTGAAAGTACTTTTTTGTCCATAAGCTCCTCTACCAGCACTGAATTATAGAGCACAGGATTGAACAGATATGATCGAACTTTGTCAAGATGAATCATTCCAAGAAAATCGCCTGTTTTCGGGTCTTCTACAGGAAAGTAGTTTCTGTTTGTCTGCTTGACCATTGATATCAGGTCATTTAACTTCATCTCAGGATAAACAACACGGCAGTCCTTTTCAAGAAGCTCTATAATACTTAATTCAGATAAAATTCGTCTGTCAGTACGCGGCCTGACCAGTTCGCCACGTGCGGCAAGCCCACGATGATACACGGAAAATGGTTCAAAATAATGACTCAGCGTGGTGCTGACAACTGAGACTAAAACAACGGAAACAAGCACCTGATAGCTGCCTGTAATTTCAGCTATCAGAAAAATACCGGTCATTGGAGCCTGCATTACACTGCTTATCAGGCCTGCCATGCCTAACAGCGCAAAATAGCTTTCTCCTGCCCACGAAACAGAAGGCAGAACCCCAACAAGAAACCTCTGGTAAAACAGGCCAATAAAACTGCCTATGACCAGGCATGGGGCAAAAAGTCCGCCTGCGCGGCCGCTTCCTACGGTAAGGGAAGTAGCAGCAATCTTTGCAATAATGATAAGCCCAATAATATATAAACCAGGCGGGAACTTTTGTTCAATAATTGTTCTTATAATTTCGTAGCCTTCTCCGAGAACTTCAGGAAGAAGCAGGGCAATAATGCCTACAATCAGGCCGCCTGCGCCGGCTCTTATCCACTCATAATGGATTAGAAATTTTGATTTTTTTTCAACAGACTTAAGCATGCGCATTAGCAGAACTGATCCAAACGCAGTAAAAACAGCAAGTCCAAGGCAGGCGATTATATCCGGGCCTGCAATGGAGAACAGTCTGTTTTGAAAAGGTATTTGATTTCCCTGAAGCAGGCGGCTTACCTCGGTACCCACCACAGAAGAAATAGCTATTGGAATCACATTTACTGGTGTCCATTCACCGAGGATTGCCTCAAGCGCAAAAGCGATGCCGGCAACTGGAGCATTAAATATGGCCCCTATAGCTGCGGCTGCGCCGCATCCAACCAGCACTACCCTCTGGCGGTCTTTAAGCCTGAAAAAACTGGCGATATTAGATCCTATGCTTGATCCGCTGACAACTACAGGAGCTTCAGGGCCAGCCGAACCTCCGCTGGCAATAGTTAAGAGAGAGGCAACAAGATGTGAATAGATAGAACGAAGACGCAGCAGCCCTCCTCGCTTGGATACGCTATAGATTACCTCGGGAACGCCATGCCCCCCAATGTCTTTTGTAACCTGATTTAAAAAGATTGATGCAGCAACTGCTCCGCATGCAGGAAATAAAAATATATACCAGCGGGTCTGCAGATTATGCAGCAGGCCTGAAAACATTACAAGAGACCGGTTCAAGGCTACAGAAGCCAAAGCTCCGCATATGCCTACAAGTACGGCAATAATTATCAGCTGTAAACGTTCATCAAGATTAATGAGAAAATGGCGCATAGGATTATATATAGAAAGGCGGCTTTGTTTTACCCGTCAATAGATTTTTCTATTTTTTCCACCTTATCGAAAAGACATTCCGGTTCAGAACATTTCTTGAGTAATGATATGAATGAGTCGTTTCTCAGGAAGTAACTCAGCCTGGATAAAAATTTAAGATGCATGTCAGTTGAAGGGCTAAGCATCATAAAAACAACAAAAACAGGCGCTCCGTCAATTGACTTAAAATCAATTTTTTTTTCAGTAAAGCAGGTTGTTATAATTGTGCTGCCGACAAAATTTTCTATGGGATAACGCGGATGCGGGATAGCTACACCTGAGCCTATTCCCGTCGAAGCAAGCTTTTCCCGCTGAAGCAGCATGTCATAAAGAAGATTTTTATCAACATCAAAAGGAATCTGTGCTGTTGAAACAACATTTCTTAAAACATCTGTTACATTGTCTCCATGGACATTAAAGAAAACCCCTCCTTTTTTCATAGCTTCGAGAACGCTATATTCTGATTGAGGATTTTTTGAAAGATTTTCCCTGGAATCGTCGTGCAAAAAAATATTATGGTTTTTTGCCCATTTTATCAGGTCTTTTTTTACAAAAGAATACCTGTTTCTATCTTGTATCGCAGGGATTTTGCCCTGCTGTATCCAGCGTTTGAGAGTTGTCTCAGGTATTGCAAGCAATTGCGCAACATCACTAATAGTTAATTTCATATCATTTTATGGCCTGTTATCAGATACAACCTCCCAATCTATTTACAAAATTGAACATTTTTCAAAGGTCTCAAATTAAGACGGATCAGGATAAGTTTAAAAACAGTTTTTGTATTAACTGACCACAAATTTGTCAATAACAAACATGGATGGCGTCGTAAAAAGCTCCATAGGACAGCAAAACGGCATAATTCAGCTTTTTACGAGATTGTCAACATCAGGATACATCTGTTTTACTAATACAAATGCCCGAAAATCATTGACAAGACCTTTATGTTAAAATAAAAGTTATTGAAAATGGCGGACAGAAGCCCGCTCCCAACCAATTCAATATCTACAGCAATTAAAAACAATAACAACAATTGAAGAACCCCGCAGCAAAAGCTACGGGGAATGCATTTGCTATTGCGGTTCAAGCCATGAAGGCGGAATCTTCCCTGAAGGAGGTACCTCTCATGGCTTTTTGCTGTCTTTACATGAAAAAAGGAGATCTTTTATGAAAAGGAAATTGAATGTGTGGAGTATTATCTGCTCTGTCGCAATTTTAGGTATTTTATCCGCCACCCAATGCCTGATGGCGCAGGAAAACTCAAATGAAATCCGTATCGCAGACAGCAAGGGAGACTGGGGCTATCCCAATCCCTATCGTCATTACCCGAGAGGACCAGGTTACATAAGAATGAGCTGGGTCTTCGACACCCTGGTATGGAAGGACAAAAAGGGTTACGTGCCTGCCCTTGCCTCTTCCTGGGAATACAGGCCAAAATCATTGAGCTTTGTTTTCAAACTTAGAAAAGATGTTAAATGGCACGACGGAAGGCCGCTTGGTGCAGATGACGTGGTCTTTACGGTCAATTATTTCAAGAAACACCCCTACAGCTGGGTACCGATGGATCAGATCGAAAGCGCAGTGGCGACAGGTCCTTCTGAGGTGGAAATAAAACTCAAAAATCCCTATGCCCCCTTTCTTGCCTATGTTGGCGGCACAATGCCTGTTATTCCGAAACATATATGGGAAAAGGTTAAAGATCCCAGAAAATTCAATACTCCTGAGGCTTTTATCGGTTGCGGCCCCTTCAGGTTTATCGACTTTGACAAGGCAAAAGGCACCTACCTTTATGAAGCCAGCAGCAGCTACTACATGGGGAAACCGATCGTAAACAGGCTGATATATATTAAGACGGGAAACCCGATGATGACCCTTTTGAGTGGAAAGGCCGATTTAGCAAACATTAATCCTGATATGGCAAAACCTCTAAAGGAAAAAGGCATGAAAATCCTTGAAAATGCAAGGGGCTGGAACAAAAAACTAATGATAAATCACAAAAAGGCGCCCTTTAATAACAAAAGATTCAGGCAGGCCCTTGCCTATGCAATAGACCGTCAGGAAATAATAGACAAGGCCCATCGAGGGTTCGGATCGCCCGCATCGTTCGGGCTTCTTTCCCCGGATCATGAATTCTACAACCCCGACACACCAACATACAGACATGACACTTCAAAAGCAAAAAAGATCCTTGAATCCATTGGTTATACAAAAAAAACCAATGGTTTTTACGAAAAAGACGGGAAGCCTTTGAAGGTTGAAATACTGGCTTCAAATATCACCATTGCAGGAGGGTCCGCTACAGACAGGGATGGAGAGGTAATAAAAAAACAGCTCCAGAAAGCTGGTATCATGGTTGAGCTTATTAATCTCGAGCAGGCCACAACCGATGTAAAGGTCAGAAAATGGCAGTTCGACCTTGTCATCTCAGGTCACGGAGGCCTTTTGGGAGACGCACGGATACTTAACAGGATGATAAATCCAAAGGATACGGGCTCTGTCAATTCAGCGCGCTTTGGAGCGAATAAAGAGCTTCTTGAACTGCTCAAGGCACAGACATCTGAAATGGATGTTGAAAAACGAAAATCCATGGTTTACAAAATACAGGAAATCTATGCTGACGAACTTCCTGCTGTATCACTTTACTATCCGGCTTCAATGACAGCATACAACCCTGAATCCGGGATAGAATGGTTTTATACCAAAGGGGGTATATCGCTTGGCATACCCATTGCCCAAAACAAACTCTCTTTAATCAAAAATTAAAGTAACTATTCAGCCACAGACTTGTCCGCCTTTGGAGGATGACCGCAGACAGGTTTAAATACAGTAACTACTCAGGCACAGAGGGGCATAGGAACAGAGGGGCATTGATTTTTGCCAGACCTGCAAATCTCTAAAGGAACGTCGAACATCGAACACCCGTCCGCCTCGCAAGCGAGAGCGTTGCGGGCAGGTCGAACTTCCAACGTCGAATTAATGAATGCGCCTTTGGCGCAGCTAATTTTATATAAATTAATGGAGCGAAGCGACACCTTAACTTTAGGCACTTTAATATACTTTAGGCATTTTAGGCATTTTAGGCTTCCTGAAAATTGGACAATGAACCCATAATTATACGGAATCGTATTTAAGAATACTTTTACTTAGCAATTAAAAAATGAATACAAATACCTTTTCAAACAGGCCGAGGAAGCAGACAGGCATTGTCGTGACATTCTGTCTTGCCGCCCTGCTTATGACATATATCAGCTACGAGCTTCCGCGGCTTCTGCCCGGGGACTTTGTGACCGCCATGTACGGCAGTTCCAATGTCTCACTGACAGAAAAGCAGGAAACGGAACTCAAGGCATATTACACCGAAAAGCAGGGATTTCTGCCCTACCTTATAAGGATTTTAAGGCTCGACTGGGGATACTCATATGCATTTCTCACGCCGGTATCAGCCCTTTTCTTCAGCGCTCTTCCCTGGACGCTTCTTCTCATGGGCACTGCCCATATAATATCCACTATCTTAGGTTTTACAGGGGGAGTGGAGGCTGCCTGGCGTCACGGCAGCAGGTTTGAGAAAGGCATGGTTGGAGGGATGACCCTGCTTGAGGGAATACCTGAAATCTGTTCCGGCGTAATACTTCTGGTGATTTTTGCATTACATCTTCAATGGTTCCCCGCGTCAGGGGCTGAAACCGCGTATACTGAAATGGCCTTTTTTGAAAGGCTCGTCGATGTGGGCCATCATCTCTTTCTGCCCCTTTTAACGCTTATCCTCGCGTATGTGCCTGGAAATTTCTTTTTGACCAGAAACAGCATGATAATGGTAATAAAGGAACAATTTATTATGACTGCCAGGGCAAAGGGCATACCACCGCTCAAAATACGGTATAAACACGCTGCCAGAAACGCGCTTCTGCCCGTTGTGACTCGATTCGGCCTCAGGATCGCCTTCATGATAACGGGTGTCCTTGTGGTGGAGAGGATCAACTCCTACCCGGGCCTTGGGACACTTCTCTTCAACGCCATACAGGCTCGTGACCTGCCCGTGATTCAGGCTGTGGTATTGGCATCTTCCCTGATAGTACTTGCTGTAATACTGGGAATGGAATACGTCTACCGGATAATCGACCCGAGGATTGAATAATGCACATTAACCTGCGACACTATTTATTCCATAATCCCCTGTTTGTTTCAGGTCTTCTTCTGGCCCTGATTTTCGGGGCAGTAGGTTTGTTCGGGCCTTTAATTGCACCATACGACCCCTGGGACATGTCCTTTTCACCAATATCTTCGCCCTCAGCTGCACATATTCTGGGTGTAAACGACGGGGGGCAGGATATCTTTTCAGAACTTCTCTTTGCAGTAAGAAACACAATGGTCTTCGGACTTTTGAGTGGAATGGCCGCCCTCGTTATGGGGGTACTGGCAGGAGCAGCAGCAGGCTGGTTCGGGGGCATTATTGACTCTCTGCTTATGAGGTTCGCGGACATTCTCCTTGCCATACCGGCTGTAATGATCCTTATACTTGCGGCAGCCCTTTTCAGGCCATCACCGGCAACACTGGCGATAATACTTTCCGGGCTCATGTGGCCCACCATAGCCAAAGCAATCCGAGCCCAGACGCTCTCACTTAAAAACAGCCTGCACATAAAGGCTGCCAGGCAGATGGGGGGAGGAAACTTTTATATTCTCATTCGTCACCTTCTTCCAGAATTATACCCGCTCTACCTGATAGGTTTTACCGCAAAAGCCAGGATGGCCATGTTTATGGAGGCATCTCTGGCATTCCTCGGGCTGTTCGATCCGTCTCGCAAGTCGCTTGGAATGATGATCAGTTATTCCATTAAATTTTATTATATGGATATCTGGTGGAACTGGATATTTCCACCCATAATCTGTCTCTCTTGTCTGATAATGACAGCGACATTTCTGGCTATAAGCCTTGAAAGGGCGCTGGATCCCCGTTTGAGAGAGACACTTTCAGGAAGGAAAGCATGAGCCTGATTATTAAAAATATAAGTGTGGTTTACATGAACGGCGGTCATGGCATTCAGGCGCTGGAACAGGTGAGCTTTGAAATACAACCGGGACAGTGCTTTGCCCTGGTGGGAGAATCAGGATCAGGCAAAACCACGCTCGGAAAGGCATGTCTTGGCCTTCTTCCTGAAAACGCCGATAAAGAAGGTGAAATACTCCTTGGCGGAAAAAAAATAGACTATTCAGACGAACAGGCACTTAACCGGCTTAGATGGGAAAAGCTTTCCATGGTTTTTCAGGACGGTGCATCGAGTCTTGACCCAATCTATACGGTACTGGATCAGGTGGCTGAGCCTTTTTTACAGCACAGGGATTCAGGCAAGAAAGAAGCGATAAAGTTAGCTGCCACGGCCCTCGAGGAAATGGGCCTTTCAAGCAGGCATCACCGAAAATACCCTCACCAGCTGAGCGGTGGGCAAATTCAGCGCTGTCTTATCGCCATGGCAACCATACTGGATCCGGAGGTGATTATCCTCGATGAACCCACATCCGCCCTTGATGTCCTTAGCAAGGGTTTTGTTGCGGAGGTCATAAGAAATGCGACAGATAGAGGGAAATCAATACTTCTCATAACCCATGACCTTGAATTTGCTGTCCGGAATTCAGACCAGATGGCAGTCCTCTACCTGGGCCAGATCATGGAAACGCTTCCCTCTGCCGAGATGCTATCGAATCCCCTGCACCCCTATACAATGGCCATAGGAAGATCATTTCCCTCTATGGATACCGCAAGAGACCTGGGCGGAATAAGGGGTGACGCCTTTTACAGACTCATACACCAGCATGGCCACAAAGGCCGGGAGCAATATAAACATTCGCACATAAACGCGCCTGAATCAGCACACAAAGACGGACACGCTCCGCCCACAGGATGCCTTTTTTATGACAGGTGCACACAGGCTACAGAAAAATGCAGAAATGGCCTTGTGGAAAGCGAAGAAGTTGAAACCCACCGGGTCAGGTGCCTCAGAAAAGGTATCGTGGATATCCTGAGCCTCGAGAATGTATCAAAAAATTACGGTGATATAACTGCCCTGAAGCCGCTTGATTTTATACTCAAGGCAGGGGAACTTGTCTCCATAGTAGGAGAAACAGGATCAGGCAAGACCACTCTGGCTATGACAGCGGCAGGTATCATAAAACCTGACAATGGAAAGCGAGTATTTGAAGGTAAGGATATGGATGCATGGATTAAACGAGACTTTAAAGACTTTTCAAAAAGGATAGGTGTAATATATCAAAACCCGGCTGAATCCATAAGTCACAGATTTTCTGTTTTTGACGCAGTAGCCGAACCCTTCAGAATCCATGACATTGCTTCTGACCTGGATAAAATCAAAGAGCTTGTAAAAAAGGCTTTGTCAGAGGTTCATCTTTCAACAGATGATTCTTTTCTCGGCCGTTACCCCCACGAGCTTAACATGGGGGCGCTGCAGCGGGTCTGCATTGCGAGAGCTCTTGCCCTCTCCCCTTCCCTTCTGATAGCGGACGAGCCTACAAGCTCTCTTGATCCAAGCGTTCAGGCAAAGGTTCTTAAACTGCTTTTGCATCTCCAGATAGAAAAAGGCCTTACCACCCTCCTTGTAAGTCACGACATCGGTCTTGCCAGAAAGGTGAGTGACAGAATCGCGGTAATGCTTAAAGGAAGGATCGTAGAGCTTGGAAGGGCTTCACTAATACTCTCCCGCCCCGTGCATCCCTACACCAGGCTTCTGATTGAAAGTGCGGCAGGAGAATGTAAAAAAAGTACTGCTCATCTGCATCAGTCAGAAAACAGTGAAGGATGCGCCTTTTACCCTTTTTGTCCTGAAAGGCAAAAGATCTGCCAAAGGGAAGAACCTGTTATGAAACATTCAAATCAAAGGGATGTGGCCTGCCACTTTTCAGCCGCCATCTCGAGACCTTTGAGAAATGTTTAATTTTGATCAAGTTATAGGAATACATTGAGTATTTCGAGGCTTAAAATTTGAGCCTGAAGCAGTAATTGGGCAAAAGAGGGTGTTTTGCAAAGGTCTCTTTAAGCGCACAAAACACGCAGGGTTTAATTTCCCATAGCTTTCAGCGGAGCAGTTTATTATACTTGACTATATAAAACTATCGAATTATAAATATTATTACATGCGGGGGTGCCTTAAAGCAGGCTGAGAAAATACCCTTTGGACCTGATCTGGATTATACCAGCGTAGGAAGCAGAAATTTGTTGGTGCTTTTTTTACAGGCCATATCCCGCACAAGAGGATATCGGCCTTTTTTTGTTTTACCAATAGCACAAACTACTGTGCCTGTTTTTTATAAGGAATAAACTATGTTTTTAAAAAGAGTTTTAACTATAGCAGGTTCTGACTCTGGCGGCGGAGCCGGAATTCAGGCAGATTTAAAGACAATAACTGTTCTTGGCGGATTTGGCATGAGCGTAATAACTGCTCTAACAGCTCAAAATACTCTTGGTGTGCAGGGAATTTACCTGATCCCGGAAAATTTTGTGGAAAAACAGTTTGATTCTGTAGCAACCGACATAGGAATCGATGCCGCTAAGACCGGAATGCTTCCCAGTTCCGGAATAATTAAAAAAACAGCCGAATTAGTAATGAAATACAAAATAGAAATGCTTGTTGTAGATCCGGTTATGGTAGCCAAGGGAGGAGCTCCTCTGATAGCACATAGCGCCAAGGAAGCCATAAGAAAAGAACTCTTACCTCTGGCCTTTGTTATTACTCCCAACATTCCTGAAGCTGAAATTCTTTCAAAAATCAAAATATCTTCTATTGAGGATATGAAAAAGTCAGCACAGATTATATACAGCCTGGGAGCAAAAAATGTTGTTGTCAAAGGCGGCCATCTTAGCGGAGATGCCGTTGATATTCTCTATGACGGTAAAGAATTTTATGAGTTTGTTTCAGAAAGGATAGATACAAAAAACTCTCATGGCACAGGCTGCACATATTCAGCTGCAATTGCCACATTTCTTGCAAGCAGGCAATCTGTTCCTGAAGCAGTAAAAAAAGCTAAAGCATATATTACAGATGCCTTAAAGTTTTCCCTGTGCCTTGGCAGCGGACATGGGCCGACAAATCATATGGCTCCGGTTATGCGGGAAAGCCGGCGCTATAAGTGCATATTTGATCTTAAACAAGCTGTTGAAAAGATAACGTCTGGAAAATGCGGAAATATAATCCCTGAAGTACAGTCAAATTTTGGTTATGCCGTGCCATATGCACAGAACACTGACGATGTGGCAGCCATCCCCGGAAGAATTATCAGAATAGGAAAAGACGCTTGCACACTCAGAGAACCTGTATTCGGCGCATCAAAACATATTGCGAACATGATCCTGACAGCGATGGAATACAATGACAAATACCGCTGTGCAATGAATATAAAGTTTTCCGAACATATAATCAATATATGCAAAAACCTGGGGTATGTGATTGATCACTTTGACAGAACTGAGGAACCTGAAGAGATAAAGGCTAAAGAGGGTTCTTCTCTTAAATGGGGAACAGATTCCGTTTTTTCAAGGCAGGATGTAATTCCTGATATAATCTTTGACAGAGGTGATGTTGGGAAGGAACCAATGATCAGGGTTTTTGGAAAACACCCTGATGAGGTTGCAAACAAGGTTCTGGCAATATCTAAAAAACTAAAATAAACCGGGAGGTAGAAGAAATTATGGAGTTAAGTGAAGTTACAATAACAAAAGCAATAATTGAACGCTTTTCACAAAAATTTCTGGAATATACTGAGGTTGAGACAGCCATAGTGGGAGCAGGCCCTTCAGGACTGGTAGCCGCATATTTTCTTGCAAAAGCAGGCAAAAAAGTTGCGATATTTGAACGCAAATTGAGCATAGGCGGCGGAATGTGGGGCGGCGGAATGATGTTTAATGAAATAGTGGTTCAGGAAGAAGGTAAGGAAATGCTCGATGTGTTTGATATAGAAACCAGAGAATATCAGCCCGGCTATTATACGGCAGATGCTGTTGAAGCAGTCACAACAATCTGCTCATATGCAACCAAGGCAGGAGCAAAGGTATTTAACTGTATGAGCGTAGAAGATGTTATGATTCGTGAAAACCGGGTAATCGGCCTTGTCGTTAACTGGTCGCCTGTGGAGATGACGGGCATGCATGTTGACCCGCTCACCATAACATCAAAAAATATTATCGATGCCACAGGTCATCCCACTGAAGTTCTTCATTTAATTGCAAAAAAAGCAGATGTGCAATTAAGCACAGACAATGGAAAAATACACGGCGAACGTTCACTCTGGGCTGACAAGGCCGAAAGACTTACCATTGAAAATACAAAAAAGATATGCCCTGGAGTATATGTAACAGGAATGTCTGCAAACGCAGCATTTGGAGGCCCAAGAATGGGACCTGTTTTCGGTGGAATGCTTCTCTCAGGCAAAAAAGTCGCAGAACTTATTATTGCAGAAGGTTAGGAATATAATCATTAAAAACGTAACGACTCAGACGGACAGGCTGAAAGCCTTCAGCCTAATAGCCTAAAAAGTTACCTAAGAGGTGTTAAAATATGACTCAAATAGAAACAGCGCGCAAAAATATAACGTCAGAAGAAATGAAGATATGCGCTGAACGCGAAGGAGTAGAGCCGGAATTTATCCGCAAAGGCGTTGAAGATGGCAATATTGTGGTGATAAGAAATTCCAGACATACTTCGATTCTGCCTCTTGCCATAGGCAAGGGACTGAGGACAAAGGTAAACGCAAATATCGGAACATCAAAAGATCGTACTGATATTGATTTGGAACTGAAAAAAGTCAGTGTATCAATAGCAGCAAAAGCCGACACAATAATGGATCTTTCCACCGGCGGCGATATCAGAGCAATAAGGCAGGAAATAATCAGGGAATCTTCTTTGCCCATAGGAACCGTTCCAATCTATCAGGCAGCAGTCCAGATGCTTTCTTCTAAAAAGGCTATTGTTGAGATGAGCGCAGATGATATGTTCAAAGCCATAGAAGAAAACTGTGAAGACGGAGTAGATTTTATTACTGTACATTGTGGTGTAACAAAAAGAAGTGTGGAATGTCTTAATAAACAGAAACGTCATCTCGGTATTGTCAGCAGGGGCGGAACAATTTTATCAAGATGGATGCAATACAACAATAAAGAAAATCCCCTTTATGAACAATTTGACAGACTCCTTGAAACAGCTGAAAAATATGATGTGGTCTTAAGCCTTGGTGACGGGTTAAGGCCGGGATGTATTGCCGATGCAACAGACAGGGGGCAAATTGAAGAACTGATCCTTCTTGGAGAACTTACAAAAAGAGCAAGGGCCTGCGGGGTTCAGGTGATGATAGAAGGGCCCGGCCATGTTCCAATAAAAGAAATTGAAGCCAATGTAAAACTTGAAAAAAGTCTTTGCAATGAAGCCCCTTTTTATGTGCTTGGCCCCATTCCAACAGATATAGCCCCTGGTTACGATCATATTACAGCCGCTGTAGGAGGAGCCATAGCCGCATCTGCCGGCGCTGATTTTCTCTGTTATGTTACTCCTGCAGAACATCTGAGACTTCCAAATTTAGATGATGTAAAAGATGGAATCATAGCGTCCAGAATCGCGGCTCACATAGCAGATATTGCCAAGGGAGTACCCGGCTCATTTGAAAAGGATTTGCTCATGGCAAAATACAGAGATGAATTTAACTGGGAAGGACAGATAAGACTTTCCATTGATCCCTCAAAAACCGAGTCGTTTCTTGAAAAAAGTGAAAGTGCCGGTGAGGAAGGGTGTACCATGTGCGGCGAGTTCTGTGCGATTAAATTAGGTAAAACAAAAAAATAGAAGGGTCTCAAATTTCGCAACCATTTTATTTAAGAACTCATGTTATTAACTTAAATACTTTTATATTAATAACACGAAGAACACGAAGGGTTTTTTTATCTTCGATTCCTTCGTGCCCTTCGTGGTGAAAACATCGCTGTACTCTCCTTAGAATCTTCATTAAGTTAATGGCACAAAATTTGAGTCATCAGGATTCAAAAAATTTAAGGGTTCGAGTGACACGAATATGCTTACGGATCTTAAGGGCCAGATTGAACAAATTACATATTCAGACGAAGAAAGCGGTTTTACCATTGCAAAGGTAAATGCCGATGGAAACCGTGATCTGGTAACTGTTGTTGGAAATCTCATGTCGCCGTCGCCCGGCGCTGTTCTTAAAATGGAAGGCGAATGGATAAACCACCCCAGATACGGCAGACAGTTTAAGGTAATTAATTATAAGACAGCCGTTCCTGCAAGTGTTTATGGAATTAAAAAATATTTAGGTTCAGGACTTATTAAGGGACTTGGCCCGGTCATGGCCGGCCGCATTGTAGAAAAGTTCGGCACAAAAACGCTTGATGTTATCGAAAAGAAAATTGAAAAACTGGGCGAGGTGGAAGGTGTTGGGGAAAAACGCATTGCCATGATCAGGCATGCCTGGGATGCACATAAAGAGATCAGGGATCTTATGCTTTTTCTTCAGACTTATGGAGTCGGCACAGGCTATGGCGTAAAAATCTTTAAGCAATACAAAAACAGATCCATAGAAGTAGTTAAAAAAAACCCCTATCGACTTGCCACAGACATCTCAGGCATAGGTTTTACAACAGCCGACAGTATTGCCCGGAAACTCGGATTTTCCAAAAACTCTGAATTAAGAGCCGGAGCAGGCGTTCTTTATGTGCTAAGCCAGCTTGCAGACAGAGGACATGTCTATTACCCCTATGAAATGCTTGTAATTGAATGCGTCAAAATTCTTCAGGTAAGCAGAGATGTTGTATTAAAAGCCATTGATGCTGAGGCGCTAAAAAACAAAATAATTATTGAGGATATTAATGAACAGACCAAAGAATTAAACACACACAACAAGGCTGTTTATCTGTCTAAATTTCACTTCTGCGAAACCAGAGTCGCTTTTTTATTCAAAAGACTTATATGTCCGCACAAATCAACCCCGGACATTAAATTTGATGATGCATTAAAATGGGTACAGAAACATCTTAATGTTACTCTTGCAGAAAATCAGACGGCTGCAGTAAGAGCCAGTCTTGAAAACAAGGTAATTATTATTACAGGCGGGCCTGGAACAGGCAAAACAACAATTATAAATGCTATAATAAAGATTTTTTCCACGCTTAAAACAAGAATAATGTTAGCTGCGCCTACAGGCAGGGCAGCAAAACAGATGAACGAAACTACCGGCCACAGCGCTGCCACTATCCACAGATTGCTTAAATTCAACGTTCAGAAAGGTGGTTTTCAAAAAAACGATAAAAACCCTTTAAAGTGCGATCTTCTGGTTGTTGATGAAGCGTCTATGATAGACACAATTCTAATGCACCATCTTTTAAAGGCAATCCCAGTCCATGCAACCCTTATCCTTGTCGGCGATGTTAATCAGCTTCCTTCTGTTGGGCCGGGAAATGTTTTAAGTGATATTATTAAATCCAGAGTTGTTCCTGTTATAGAACTTAATGAAATTTTCCGCCAGTCAAGGGAAAGCCGGATTATTGTAAATGCTCACAATATTAACAGAGGAATTGTTCCAGACATCAAAACACAGGATTCACCTGAATTAAAAAAAGACTTTTATTTCATAGAACAAAAAGACCCTGAAAAAGTACTTGAAATTATTGTTGAGCTTGTCAAAGAGCGTATTCCGAGGCGTTTCGGATTTGATCCAATTGAAGATATTCAGGTTTTAACCCCTATGCATAAAGGCATCATAGGGGCAGAAAATCTAAACACCCGGCTGCAGAAAGCTCTCAATCCCGGTAAAAATACTGTAATATGCGGCATCAAAAGTTTTACAGTCAACGACAAGGTAATGCAGATTAAAAATAATTATGAAAAAGATGTTTTTAATGGAGATATTGGCAGGGTGGTCAGTATTTCCACTGTAGAAAAAGAAGTGATTGTATCTTTTGACGGTCGCAAGGTAATATACTGTTTTACAGATCTTGATGAGATTGTTTTAGCTTATGCTGTGTCTGTCCATAAATCACAGGGTTCTGAATATCCGGCAGTGGTAATTCCTGTCATGACCCAGCATTATATTCTATTGCAGCGTAATCTGATTTACACCGCAGTAACCAGGGGTATAAAGCTCGTTGTAATGGTAGGCACAGGCAAAGCGCTGACTATCGGGATAAACAATAATAAAACTCAAAAAAGATTTACAAATTTAACTTATCGATTATTATGAAGAAAGGATTCAAGGGGTCAAGGGGTCAAGTTTGGCGATTAGCTTTTAGCTATTAGTCAAACTATATCAACTGACCCTTTTCTCCAACTAAATCGGAGAAAAACCATAAACAATCACCCACCACGCCCATATGACGTGGTTTGATGAAGACCCCTCGAAGGGGTAAAAGCATCGCGATTTCGGCAGATTGCAATCCAATATCAAGGACGTAGCCGTCAACTTAAAAGGCTATAAACATCGAACGTCCAACATCGAATTTTGAATAAAGTATTCTGACAATTTATAACCTGGCGGAGCGAAGCGATTTCATCATTCGATGTTTACCCGCCTTCGGCGGCGCCAGAGGCGACCAGGGTTCATCTTTTAATTTGTTCTTTCTCTTTTTGATACTATTGAGTATATTTATTCTCGCCGGAATGGTAAAACCTTTCAGGATCGCTCGGGCATAGCCCGAGGTTTAATTAAAAGCAATTATACGAACGCACATTTCATAACAGCTAACAGCTTAACGTAAGTATTATGTCAATTAAATTGCAAAATAAGGACAACTATCTTATTGGCGTTATTTCCGATACGCATGGCTACCTGCATCCTTTGGCGACCGAACTTTTCACAAAGGTAGATTTGATAATTCATGCAGGCGATATTAACAAGCCCGAGGTTCTTTCATCTTTGCAGGAAACAGCGCCTGTTGTTGCGGTTCGAGGGAATATGGACTTTGGAACATGGGCTCTTAAGCTGCCTGAAACAGAAATAGTCGAGATCGGCAACATGCTTGTGCATGTAATTCACAATTTGCAAAGGCTTGACATTGATCCGTATGCCGCTGATTTTAATGTTGTTATAAGCGGCCACACTCACGAGCCCTGTGTTGTTGATAAGAAAGGGGTGCTGTTTCTGAATCCAGGAAGCGCGACTCTGCCAAAATATTCTGCACCTTCTGCAGCCCTGCTGCATATTAACAAACATTCTGTGCATGCCGAAATTGTAGAGCTTGCAAAGACAAAAAGGGATTTTTTTAAGAATCTTTTTGATTAAGCTCCAGAAGCTGTGAACTATCCATAATGCCAAGGTATTTAAAAATCTTAAAAATTGTCCTGGAATTGTTAAGTGTATATAAGTGAATGCCTCTAACACCATTGCTGACAAGATCACGCAGTTGCTCTGCAGCCCAGCAAATGCCTGTTTTTTCAAAATCTTCATCATTTTCAGCCCGCGCAACAGATCTTAAAAGACCGGCAGGAAAATGAGCGCCCGCGGCCAGATCTGCCATGCGAATCATTCCCCTGCGGGTTGTAATGGGCATAATACCGGCAATAACAGGAACATGAATGCCTGCCAGTTCACATCTTTCACAAAAATCATAGAAATCATGATTATCAAAAAACATCTGTGTGACTATATAGTCGGCTCCGGCATCGACTTTTGCCTTGAGATATTCCATCTCCTTAAGCCTGTTTTGAGTTAAGGGATGGCCTTCAGGAAACCCGGCAACACCAATAGAAATATACGGATAATCTTTCTTTATAAATGATACAAGATCTGCGGCATAATCAAAACCATTTTCAGGCCGCTTCCATACCTTTTCACCTCTTGGAGGATCTCCCCTCAATGCAAGGATATTTTTGATATTGCTTTTCGCATCTTTCTCAAGAATCAACTTTATTTCATCTTTTGTTGAACCAGCACATGTTAAATGAGAAACCACTGTTAAACCTGTTTTTTTCTGAATCTGATCAACCAGTCTGATTGTATAATCACGCGTAGATCCGCCGGCCCCGTAAGTAACGCTTGCATAGGAAGGTTTAAGCTGCATTAAGTCCGAAACCGCCTCAAAAAGTCTGCCAAATCCATCATCTGTTTTGGGAGGAAAAAATTCAAAACTTAAAGCTGGTCTAACGGAATCAAGTATTTCTTTTACGAGCATTATATGTCCTTTCTCAATATCAGCCACAAAGGCATCAAAATTGCGTTATATTATTGCAGTAAATTTTTTAATAACAAAAAAACCTTAAACAATAAAGATGAATTCGATGATTGCTTCGTGTTCTTGGTGGTAAAAATATCGCAGTACGCTCCATATAACGTTTTCAAGTTAATTTTGTTGAGTTATGATTGCTCAAAAGTTATTCTGGTCTCAAGTGCTGTAGAGCGGCATAATACAGCTTTTTACGAGTTCATCAAATTTGTAGTTTGACTATTAAATATGGGTTACGATATAGACAAGTTCATTTATATTAAAATCAGCCTAATGGAGGTAAAATGAAAATTTCAAGGAGACAGTTTTTCAGCGGTTTTGGAAGTTTTATCGCTGCTTCAGGCCTTTCCGGTCTTAAACTCACGAATTCCGCAATCGCAGGTGAGCCGGAAAATGTCAAAAAAGGCAATGCGAGTATCACATGGCTGGGCCATGGCAGTTTTCTCTTTACATCTGTAAGTGGGAAAAAAATACTTCTTGATCCATGGCTCGACACCAACCCGAAGACCCCTAACAAATATAAAGAACCAGGCTGTTTTGGCAACGTTGATTTAATTTTATGGACTCACGGGCATGTTGACCATTTTATGCTTCCAGATGCAAAAAAACTTGTGTCTCAATACAACCCAAAAGTTGTAGCCCCATGGGAACTGAGTTTTTTTATCAAGTCCCAGATACCAGAGGCAAGATGCCAGACCTTTACACTTGGCAATAAGGGTGCTACCGCTGATTTTGACGGCATCAAAATAACCATGACAGAGGCTTTTCATTCTGCAGGAGCCCAGTTAACAGGATTTGAAGGTGTCAATAAATTTGTCGGAGAGGCTGCCGGCTATATCCTTGAATTTGAAAACGGGTTTAAGATATATCATTCAGGGGACACTTCATTAATGGGTGATATGAAACATATTATCGGAGATTATTATAAGCCGGATATGGCTATCCTTCCAATTGGCGGTGTTTTTACCATGGGCCCACGAGAAGCCGCGTTTGCCTGCAAGTTAATTGGCCCGAAATATGTAATTCCAGAGCATTTTGGCACATTTCCTGTTCTTGTCCAGTCTGCTGACGAGTTTGTGAAACATGTAAAAAATCTTGCGCCGGAAACGACGCCAATAGTTATTAATCCTGGAGAAGAACTGAAAGTTTGATGAATTTAACTTTCAAATAGCTCGTTTGGCCTAATTTAATATAAATCGCTGGTTGTTTTATGCTTTTTGCTTTTTAATAAGAATCAAACTTACGAGTTTGTCTTGAACCGCAGAATATCGAACAAAAAATTATAAATATCGAAGTAAGGTATTCTATCATTTTTAATATTTAAAAAAATAGAGCTCTGCGATTTCACACTTCGTCATTCGAAATTCCTTGTTTGATATTCAATATTCAAATAACTCAACTGTATTTTTTACCGGTTATCGCAACCGTTATAATTAAATTAAGACTGATTGCTCAAAAGTCATTCTGGTTTCAAGTGCTGCAAAGGAGCATAATGCAGCTTTTTAAGTGTTCATAAATAATACAGATTATGAAAAAATTATCTTCTATCTATAAAATAGGCCTTTTTCACAAAATAAGTCTTCTGGTTTCATTTATTCTTGTTATTTCCATTACTTTATCCACAGCAATATCCATCAAAAAACAGACCGGCATCATTACCAGAGAGCTGATTGAAAAAAATAAAATTGTTTCCCAGCATCTCGCAGCCAGTGTAAACAGCGCATTCTGGTCTTTAAACTGGCTTTTTGTAGAAAAACAGATACACAAATTAACAGAATTAAAGGATATAACATTTATTGATCTGATTAAGCCGGACGGAGAAGTTTACATGTCGTCCGGCAATAAAATGTGCGATGAAAATTTTTTAACACCTGATATGATGAATACAGAGGAACAGGTTGTAGAAGAGACTCTGTGTCCTGTTACCGGCAAAAACATAAAATTAATCATTACGCCTATTAAGGTAGGCGATTCCAAGTGGATACTGACAACTGGTTTTTCTCTAGAGGAAGTGGAAAAAGCAAAAAAAAGTATCATTATCAATAATATGCTTGTGGGATTTGTTATCTTTTTATTCAGCATACTGGGTTCTTTCTTTTTTACCAGAGGAATAATAAAACCTGCTGAGCAGCTTGCAAAAGGCACAAAGGAAATAGGAAAAGGCAATCTTGATTATAGAATTAATATAAAAAGCCATGATGAAATAGGTGGTTTGGCTGTTTCGTTTAACAAAATGGCTGAAGATTTAAAAAAGACTACTGCCTCACGCGATAGTCTGGCAAAAGAAATTAAAGAACGAAAGCAGGCAGAGAAAGCTCTTCTCGAAAGCGAGGAGAAATTCCGGTCTATTGTTGAAAATTCTCATGCTGGAATATTCATGGTGGATAACTCATACAAATTTATTTATGCTAATAAAAAATTTTGCCGGATATCCGGATATTCTTCAGAAGAAATTATAGGGTCTGATTTCCGAAAGTTACTTGATGAAGAAAACAGGAACCTTGTTGCAAAACGCTATATACAGAGACAAAAAGGAGAAAACGTTCCCTCCAAGTATAAATTCAATCTTATCAGAAAGGACAATGCAAAAAGACGTATGGAAATCAGATCTACGGTAATTATGGGGCCGGATGGAATGCCGCAGACCATATCGCAGATTTTAGACATAACAGACCAGAGACAGCTTGAAGCACAGCTCCAGCGGGCTCAGAAGATGGAGGCTATCGGCACCCTTGCAGGAGGTGTGGCACATGACCTCAATAATGTCTTATCCGGCATTGTAAGTTATCCTGAATTGTTATTAATGAAGCTGCCGGAAGACAGCCCTTTAAGAAAGCCCATTTTAACCATACAGAAATCAGGCCAGAAAGCAGCCGCCATTGTGCAGGACCTGTTGACACTCGCAAGAAGAGGAGTTTCCACAACAGAAGTTGTGGGCCTGAATAATATTATTTCCGACTATCTTAAATCGCCGGAATATAATAAGCTGAGAAGTTTTAATGCTGATATAACACTTGAAACAAAACTTGAAACAAATTTGCTGAATATTATGGGTTCCTCTGTTCATGTCTACAAAACCATAATGAATTTAGTATCTAATGCTGCTGAATCAATGCCTGATGGGGGGGGAATTTTTATATCAACTGAAAATCATTATCTTGACATGCCGGTAAAAGGTTATGAGCATATAAAAGAAGGTGATTATGTTGTCTTTTCAATATCTGATACAGGAACAGGCATTGCTCCGGAAGATATAGAAAAGATATTTGAGCCGTTTTATACTAATAAAAAAATGGGAAGAAGCGGAACAGGATTAGGCATGGCTGTAGTCTGGGGAACTGTAAAAGACCATAATGGATATATTGATATTCAAAGCAGGCAATTGAAAGGAACCACAGTTAAGCTCTATTTCCCGGTAACCAGAATTAATCCAGCCAAAGAAAAAGCAGAATTATCCATTGAAAATTATATGGGTAGAGGAGAAAAAATTCTTGTTGTAGATGATTCGGAGGAACAAAGAAAAATAGCATACAACATGTTAGAGACACTGAATTATTCAGTTGTAACAGTCTCTGGCGGTGAAGAAGCGGTTGATTACATGAGAAACAACTCAGCTGATCTGATGGTTCTGGATATGATTATGGCGCCGGGTATTGACGGTCTTGAAACTTACAGACAGGTTCTAAAAATTCATCCCGGGCAAAAAGCAATAATAGCAAGCGGATTTTCCGAAACAGACCGTGTCAAAGAAGCTCAAAGACTCGGCGCCGGAGCTTATGTAAAAAAACCCTATATGCTGGAACAGATTGCACTGGCTGTAAAAGCTGAATTAGAAAAAAAATAACTGCTCACTTTTGATGCGACCAGAGAGGATCATCTCCGAATCTTTTAAACCACCATTCCTGATCATCAATATATTTCTCGATTTCCTCTTCGGCAAAAGAGTATTTATAATTGTTACAGTAGGTGCTTATTGTTTTATATGCTTCGATTATTTTTTTTGTATTTTCCTCGCAGGCTTTCCTGTTTTCTCTGTTTTTATCAGGATGCCATATCTTGATTAATCTTTTATAATTATCTTTTATCTGTTGCATAGTTGCGCATTCAGACAATTCCAGAATTTTTCTTGCCTCAGTAATTATTTCGTATTTAGTCTTCATATTAATTCGCTTTAAATAAAATTCAAAACATCAGTTGGCCGATTGATCACCTTAAGAGCGCCATTTTTTCGCAATTCTTCCTCAGAACGAAAACCCCACAATGCGCCAACAGGAAACATGCCGGCCCTTACAGCGGTGAGCATGTCAATACCGCTGTCTCCAAGATACAGGAACTCACATGGCAATATATTCATACTGCGTGCTATCTCACATGCTCCCTTTGGATCAGGCTTAAGTGGAATTATGTTGCTGTGGCCCTGGACAATTGCAAATTTCCATTTGGGGAAAAATTCCTTGACGCAGAGTTTTGTGAAGTCATGGGGTTTGTTTGAAAGCACAGTCATCTTAATATTTTTATCAACAAGAGCATCCAGCATTTCAGGCACTTCTTTGTAGGGCATTGTCTTTTCTTTCCATCTGTATTCATATTCTTTTATAAATGCCTTTAGACAATCTGCTTTTAGATCATCGTCCTGTCTGTCATCTGGTAATGCGCGCGAAACGAGCATAGCCGAGCCACTGCCGACAAAGTTACGATATGCTTCAATACTGTGGGTTGGAAAGCCTTTTATCTGCAAAACGCTATTGCATGAATCAGCAAGATCCTCAAGGGTATCAAGAAGAGTTCCATCCAGATCAAAAATTACAGCCTTGTAGTTCATACGCTATTTTACCCAAACCTGTTGTTAAAAAGTTTTTTTCACTAATTCCTTACTTATTTAAAACAAAACATCATACCTGATGGTATCGTAAAAAGTCAAATTCATCGGGTATCAGGTATTAAAATTGCCTGAATCAGCGAAATTAAATTTTTAATGTTGAATTTTCAAGTAAAATTCAATTAAATAATGGTTAAGGGTGATATCGGACTTTCAAATAACTAAAGCATAACTCAACAAAATTAACCTGAAAATGTTATATGGAGCGTAATGCGATATTTTTACCACGAAGAACACGAAGCAATCGAAGATAAAGAAAAAAATCCTTCGTGTTCTTCGTGGTTATCAATAATGATGAGCTCTTAAAAAGTAATATTTGTTCGCTCTATGAACATTTTTGGGATTTCCAAAACTGCTCAATGTCGCTTACAAATGATTTTTAAGAGGATATCAAAAAGGAAAAATCCATAAAAAACATGCTGATTAAAACTGTTACAGGACTTTTTTTAATATATATTGTTTACTGCTGTGTTCTTTTTTTTATGCAGAAACAAATTATGTTCCCAAGCCATAGAATAGAAATGCCATCAGATGCGGGATATAATATTGCCGGTATGGAAAAAATATGGCTGCAGACAGACAGCGGAAAAATAGAAACATGGTTTCTGCCACCTGAAACCAGGCAGCCTTCACCTGCGATTATCTTTGCGCATGGGAATGCTGAATTAATCGACATGTGGCCTGAAACATTAAAAAGGTTCACAAAACTTGGAATCGGGGTTTTGCTTGTTGAATATCCAGGTTATGGAAGATCAGAAGGATCCTCTTCACAGAGCAGCGTTTCCAAAACGCTTGCTGCGGCATATGACATGCTTGTTGAGCGCAAGGATGTTGATGATTCAAAAATTATTCTCTGGGGCCGTTCAATCGGCGGAGGCGCCATATGCTCTCTGGCAGCGCAACGTCCTTCAGCCATGCTTATACTTATGTCAACATTTATTAATATAAGATCACTTACAAAAAAATACCTGTTCCCCGGCTTTATTGCGCCGGATTTATTTAACAATCTTGCTGTTGTTCGCTCATACAAAGGGCCGGTTCTAATAGTTCACGGAAAAAATGATGAGCTTATCCCCTATAAGCACGGTCTTAAACTATATAAGGCAGCTAAGCAGGGAACATTGCTTACCTATAACTGCGGTCATAATGACTGTCCTTCAGACTGGGACAAATTTTTACAGGATATTGAACCAGTCCTTCATAAGGCAGGGCTGATATAATTATCTCAGTTTTCACACCCTTAATTTTTGCTTTGTTGGCAGTTCATTGATTTATTGAAATCCCAAATATCAAATTGCAAAACTCCAAGACAAAGCCATCTATCTCTGACCCGGCCCAAAGAACCAAGTTTTTCAGGACAAAATAAACAGCCGATTAGCCTATTTGTTATTTATTGTCAATATCAATTATTCTTAGTAAGTATTAGCCGTTGCTATTTGATGTTAATCATTATATGGGTATATATTAACTCAAACGCCGTGTACTACAAGTCGGGGATTAAAGCTCGCTCACGATTTATGTGTTCGCAAAAAGTCGATCAGGGTAAAATCAGCTTTCCTGCCAACAAGTTCTTTGCGAGGTGGCGCATTAAAGCCCTTTTTTTGTCTGTTATGGTAATTGCTTGGAAGGATAGATAGATTATTAAAAAAATATTGACATATATTAACCCATTAAATATAAACCATAAAAACGGTTACTCAGAAGAACCCGGCAGCAAGTTACGGGGAATGCTATCGCTATTGCAGCTATGAGACCTTTTTTTAATGCGGGTATCTTTAGGCCATACAGGGGTTTCAATAAAAAGGGGAAATAAAATATGAAACAGTTACTCTTAACGAAAGAAGTGGCCCAGCTTCTGAATATTAACGAAAAGATGGTATACAGTCTTGTTGCTGAAAAGAGTCTTCCGGCAACAAAGATCACAGGCAAGTGGCTCTTTCCCCGACACCTGGTAGAACAATGGATTGAAACCAACACCATCAACTATCCAGCACCATCAAAATCTCTTCCCCCTTATGAGGGATTACTGATAATAACGGGAAGCAATGATCTTCTCCTTGAAAAAACCATTTCCCTTTTCAACAGCATGTATACCAACCATCTGGCTGTTTTTGGAAACCTCGGCAGCATGGGAGGTTTGAGAGCGTTGCGGCAAAATCTCTGCCATATGGCATCAAGCCACCTTCTCCAGGACAATGAAACAGAATACAATTTTGATTTCGCCACCAAAGAGCTTGATAAAATGCCTGCTGTGGTCAATTTTTGTAAACGTGAGCAGGGCATACTTGTGCAAAAAGGAAATCCAAAAAAAATCAAAAGCATTGCCGACCTTGCCAGGCAGGGGATAAAAATAGTCAACCGGCCTCTCAGCACAGGAACACGTCTTTTATTTGACAGGGAATTAAACAATGCTGGAATCAAGGGGGAAAAGATTGAAGGATACTATAACGAGCTGAATCGGCATATGGATGTTGGCCTTGAAATATTAGCCGGCCGCGCCGATGCCGGCCCCTGTATTAAGCCGGTAGCCTCTCTTCTTGACCTTGAATTTATACCTGTTCGCTGGGAACGTTATGATCTTCTCATCACAAAGGAGCGTTTTTTTGATAAAGGGGTGCAGCTTTTCCTTGGTCTGCTCCAGGAATCCGCCTTTTATGATCTGACTAAAATGTTTGAAGGTTATGATGTAAGCATAAGCGGTAAAGTAGTTTTCCAACAAGAAACTTAACAAAAAAACGACCGTTAACAGTTTTAGGTTCCCAGTTCATGGTTAGAGAACGTATCTTCTCAATAAGTCCGGACGGATAATTTCAGGTTGATTCTCAGTCCGCAGGTGTTTATTTGCCACGAAATATACGAAGTCATTGTTTTTTTATTGAATTTCTTCGTGGCCTTCGTGATTTTCGTGGTGAAACAATTTAAAAAATTATTAGAAAACTGGATAACACAAAAAAACATTTTAGATCTGAACCCTGAAATTTGAATTTTTACAAAAGGAGATTTTAATGAAACTATTACTACATAAAACTATTCTTATTACAGCTCTTATTGCCTTTGTCGGTATATTCTTTGCGTCAATTGCTTCGGCTAAAGAAAAAGTTACGATATTTCATGCAGGCAGTTTAACAGTCCCGTTTGCAAAGATAGAAAAGGCATTTGAAGCAAAATATCCAGATATAGATATTCTACGCGAGGCAGGAGGCAGCACAAAGATGGCGCGTATGATTTCAGAGCTTCATAAGCCGGCTGACATCATGGCTTCCGCTGACTTTAAAGTAATAGACAAAGCGCTTATTCCTGATAATGCTGCATGGAATATTCGTTTTGCAACAAATCAGCTGGTTCTTTGTTATACAGACAAAAGCCGTTTTGCAAAAGAAATTAATGCTGAAAACTGGCCTGAAATCCTTTCCCGCAAAGGGGTTATATGGGGACATTCCGACCCTAATTTAGACCCATGCGGCTACCGGAGCGTCATGGTGCTTCAATTAGCTGAAAAGTTTTATGGTCAATCCGGGCTCTATGACAAATTAATCGCAAATCGCCCGAAAGAGAATATAAGACCAAAATCTGTAGAGCTTATTGCTCTGCTTAAAACAGGCAATATGGATTATGCCTGGGAATATCTTTCTGTGGCTGTTCAACATGATCTGAAATATATCACTCTTAACGACCATATGAATCTTGGCAACTATAAATATGATCCATTTTATGCGCTGGCAAAGGTCAAAGTTACCGGCAAAAAACCCGGAACATGGCTTACCAGAACAGGTAAATCCTGTACCTATGGCATAACCATGATTAAAAACAGCTCTAACCCAAAAGGAGCAGTTCTTTTTCTTGAATATCTTCTGGATCCAAACAAAGGGTTAAAAATTTTGAAAGATATGGGACAGCCGCCCTTTGTACCTTGCCGCGTGTCCTCGGAAAATGCTTTAAATATGCTTCCAAAGCCATTAAAAAAGCTGGTAGAAGTTAAAAATTAAAACAAAAAAATAAATTGAAAAACTATCGCGAAAACACGGAAGAAAATTTAGCAACTGAATTTCCAGATCTTATTTCGTGTTTTCGTACTTTCGTGTTTTCGCGATTAATGTTAATTTTTGTTTAGATACTAATCATTTATTTGCCCATATGATAACTAAAAAACATACTGATCCGTTTATATGGCTTGCCATCTCATGCAGCATTATTATCATTGCCTTTATTCTTTTCCCCTTGCTTGAGATGGTAGTCCAGCCTTCTTTTGCGGATTTGAAAGAAGCGATAACAGACAAGGATGTATTTAATGCCATCAAGCTTAGCCTTTATACTTCGTTGATGGCAGCTCTGATATCATTTATATTCGGGACTCCACTTGCATATCTTCTTGCCAGAAAAGATTTTATCGGTAAAAAATTAGTAGAAAGTATTATTGATCTGCCGATTATGATACCGCATCCGGTTGTGGGAATTGCAATTTTAAGCATAGCCGGCAAAAATCACTGGCTTGGTCAGATAATGTCTTCAATCGGCATAAGGTTAATGGGAAGTGTTACAGGAATAATAGTTGTTCTGACATTTGTAGGCATTCCCTTTTACATTAACAGCGCAAAGGCTGGATTTGAAGCTGTGCCTGCGCGGCTCGAACATGTTTCCCGCAGTCTTGGAGCATCTGTAACAAGCTCTTTTTTCAGAGTAACATTTCCCCTTGCCTGGAGAAGTATGGTTGTTGGCATAATTATGTGTACAGCGCGCGCTGTAAGTGAATTTGGCGCTGTGGTAATTGTTGCATATCATCCCATGATTGCGCCGGTAATGATATACGAACGGTTTACAGCTTACGGCCTTAAATATTCACAACCGGTTGCCGTATGGCTGATTGTAGTTTGTTTGTTTCTTTTTCTTCTGCTCCGGGTTTTCTCAATTAAAAAGAAAAATTTAATATGATCCAATTAAAGAATTTAAATGTAAAACTGCCTGGCTTTTCTTTGCAGCAGATCAATATATCAATTGAACAGGGCGAGTTTTTTACCTTGCTTGGCCCTACAGGAGCAGGAAAATCAGTTGTTCTTGAATCAGCAATCGGCATAATCCCGATCACAAATGGACGCGTTATAATAAACAACAAAGATGTTACAAATCTTCCTTCTGAAAAAAGGGGTATGGGAATTGTTTATCAGGATTTTGCCCTGTTCCCTCATTTAACAGTATACGAAAATATTACATACGGCCTTAGATATCACAGGATAAACGGAAAAGAGCCTGGTAAAAATCTAACCTTTATTATTAAGCGGCTTTCGCTTGAGCATCTTTTAAAAAGATCTATAGCAAACTTAAGCGGAGGCGAAAAACAAAGAGTAGCCCTGGCCAGGGCGCTTGCTGTTGATCCTTCAGTACTTCTTCTTGACGAACCGCTTTCAGCCCTGGATCCGAATTTTCGAGAAGAGATCAGAGAAATAATTAAAAACCTGCATATTGAAACAGGCATTACAGTTCTTATGGTTACACACGATTTTACAGAAGCACATTTTCTTGCAAATAATACTGCAGTAATCAATAACGGAAAAATTGAGCAGACAGGCTCGATATCAGAAGTCTTCCACCATCCAACCACACCTTTTGTTGCTGAATTTGTCGGCATGAAAAATATTTTTCCAGCCACATTCAACAAAAACACAGCGCAAATAAATAACCTTGTCATTCATACAAACACAAACAGCAACGGGTCAAACAAGCATATCGCTATCAGGCCTGAAAATATCCATATCAGCAAAACCAAAGAATCTGCAAACAAACCCAACCTGTTTGAAGGGACTGTGTCAAGAATATTAAACCAGGGCTTTTACTGTGATGTTGCCATAAAAACCAAAGGTATAAAATTTGCCTCAATTGTTCCTACAAATGTAATAATGAACCTGAAGCTTACACCAAACCAAAAAATTAATATGTGGTTTGATCCAGATAATGTTCATGCCTTTTAAGGGATCAGCAATCCCGGGGTTTGTTTTCTAAAAACCTTATCACCGCCTTTAACATTCTTTCGCTCTGCTATATCTTTTTCTTCCTTTCACTCGAATCCTTGAATCCTCTGAGAGTACACCCGCTAAATCACCTACCACGCCCATAGGACGTGGTTTGATGAAGACACCTCGAAGGGGTCTAAAAGCATCGCAATTCATGCAAATTACAATCCAATATCAAGAACGCAACAATCAAGCTAAAAGGCTATGAACGTCCAACACCCGTCCGCCTCGCAAGCGAAGCGTTGCGGGCAGGTCGAACGTCCAACATCGAATTTTGAATAAGGTATTCTACCAATTTATAAACTGGCGGAGCGACCCGAGCGACCCGCCTGAGAGAGACCCGCCCGCCTCGCCTGAAGGCGAAGCCGATGGCGGGCAGGCAACAAAAATACAAAGAGCATTGAGTACGGCTCGCGATGGCGGGCAAGACCGATTTCATTATTCGATGTTTACCCGCCTTCGGCGGCGCCAGAGGCGACCAGGGTTCAACGTTCGATGTTCAAAAAATGCTTTACTCTGCCGTTAAATATTCTCGCCGGAACGGTCAAACCTTTTAGCATAGCACGGGCAGAGCCCGTGGTTTAATTAACTGCAATTATAGATAACCTGGTTGTTCTGCCTCCCCGCCACAGAGACGAGAAAGAATTAACTTGACACCCGAATCAACTGACCCTATATTCTTTAAAAAGAATATATAAGGAGTTTAACATGAAAGATTTTATTATAGTGATGAAGGCCCTTTCCGATCAAAACAGAGTTAAGATCATAAAGATGCTTCAGCATAAAAGCATGTGTGTCTGTGAAATTAAGGCCGCACTGGACATGCCCCAGCCTTCTGTTTCCAAAAACTTGAAAATACTGGAAAAGGCTGGTTTTGTTTCCTCACAAAAAAACGGTCTGTGGGTTAATTATCACCTCTCAGACGGCAGCCGCACACCATACGCCGCCACCCTTTTGGGAAATCTGAGGCACTGGCTGGATGACGACTCTGAAATTGCCGGGCTGATTGAAAAAATCCCTTTCTTAAATCGCAAGGATTTATGCAGTACGTGTAAAGCGTTTTAAATCTATTATATATTGTTTAATATACATATAGTCTTTTTGGATATTTTTACTCAGAAACAAAAATAATGGCATCGTAAAAAGTTGCATTATGCCGCTTTGCAGCACTTGAAACCAGAATAACTTTAAACAATCAGTCTTGATGAACTTAAAGTAACTATTCAGCCACAGATTTACACAGACTTGTCCGCCTCAGGAGAATGACCGCAGATAGGTTTAAATACAGTAACTACTCAGGCACAGAGGGGCATTGATTTTTGCCAGACCTGCAAATCTCTAAAGGAACATCGAACATCGAACTTCCAACGTCGAATTAAGGTACGCCTTCGGCGTTTCAATTTTATTAAAGAAATGAGCGACCCGCCCGCCTCGCCTGAAGGCGAAGCCGATGGCGGGCAGGCAACAAAAATACGAAGAGCATTGAGTACGGCTCGCGATGGCGGGCAGGAGCGATATCCACATTCGATGTTTACCCGCCTTCGGCGGCGCCAGAGGCGACCAGGGTTCATCTTTTTCATGCAAAACAAATCCCCTCTGGGGATAGCCAAAGCTTGGTCCTATGGGCCAGGATTCTTTACTTTGTGCCACTGTGCCTTTGCCCCTCTGTGCCTGAATAGTTATATGATAACAAAAGAAAAAATATCCGTGATAATCAGCGTAGATCGGTGGCTGAGTAATTTAATTATAACTGTTGCGATAATCGGCAAAAATTACAGTTGAATTCATTACAAAGG
>Ga0208648_1000766_pt1 | contig 29783 bp, 18 predicted proteins | sample AntAceMetag02UKL_FD_184772 | JGI IMG/M metagenome (GOLD analysis project Ga0208648, IMG submission 184772) | Saline lake microbial communities from Ace Lake, Antarctica - Antarctic Ace Lake Metagenome 02UKL (SPAdes) (version 2) | ecosystem: Environmental > Aquatic > Non-marine Saline and...
AAAAATAAAATAAGAGTTCATGCCGGTTTAAAAAAACACAGAAAAATGAAATTAATCAATGAATTACTTAAAAAATAGCAACCAGTTTTCTTCCATTAGACCTTTTTTTGTATCTTAGCGAAAAAAAAATAATTAATGCTTTTTTCCAGAAAACAAAGAACATTAATAAATCCATAATCAATTTAAATTCAAGGCTTATGAAAAATTTATTTATCTTCTCGCTAATTTTCCTAATGGGAGTTGGAGCATTTTCCCAGAAAGAAGGAATTACAATAAAAGGAGCACGAAAAATTATGAAAACTGCAATTTATCAAACTCCAAACAATATTGTAGTTAGTTCCAACAAAGCACAAAGTTCAAACACTGATGCCACTTTGCTTAATCCGGATGAGGAAAATATTGGTAATACATTTTACGATCTGCAATCAATCTCTTTATTGCAAAACAGGATTTATCGCTACGAAGATGGATGCATTGGTGTTGTTTGGAATCTTGGTGTAAACCTGCCACCATATTTCTCCGACAGAGGAACAGGATATAACTTTTTTGATGGAACAACATGGGGGCCAATTCCAACAACTCGTCTTGAAAGTGACAGATCAGTTTTTCCAAGTTACGGCCCTCTCGGGCCAAATGGTGAAATTGTTGTAAGCCATGGTTTCGACAATGGAAACTCTGTCCTATTTATTTTAACCCGTGAAGAAAAGGGAGTAGGCGACTGGTTTGAAACCATTTATCCAGGTAGCCCGGGACCTGGCGATTTAGTATGTGGAAGGGTTACAACAAGTGGACCGGATAGAAATATTATTCATCTTCTTGCTAACACATATATCGAATACCTTGGACAAACTTCAGCTATGGTATATTCAAGATCACCGGATGCCGGCCAATCCTGGGATATTCAAAATGTTGTTCTTGAGGGAACCGGAATAAATTATTATTCAGGAATTGATATGGATGAATATATTTGGGCAGATGAGAGAAATGGAACAATCGCATTTTTAGTTGCCGATGCCTGGCTTGATATGTTTATGATGAAATCTGATGATAATGGTAATACATGGGAAAAAACTGTAATCTGGGAGCATCCATATCCGTTTTTTGATTGGAATACAACTATAACCGATACTTTTTTCTGTGTCGATAATTCAGCTAGTATTGCGCTTGATGCAAGCGGAAAAGCTCATGTAGTTTTTGGTATTACGAGAGTTGGCCACTTTGAAGCAGGAACATCATATAATTACTGGCCATATTGTGACGGTATTGGATATTGGAATGAAGATATGGATGTATTTTCAAACAATATTCACGCTTTATCCCCACCTGATTGGGGATACTCAAACACAGAAATGGTAGAAGATTATAATTATATCGGCTGGTCACAGGATGTTGATGGTGATGATGTTATTACTTTTAATGAAGATATATTTTCATACCCTCAACTTGGAGTTTCTACAATGCCGACAATTTCAGTTGATGATGACGGTTATATTTTTGTACTTTATGCTTCAACAACCGAATGTTATGTTTATATGGATTACAACTACAAACATATTTGGGGAAGAGGACGTACACCTGATGAAGAATGGGATTGTTTTCACGATCTAACTTCAAGTATTTTCCATTTGGTTGACGAATGCATTTATCCGCAATTAACAAGTAATTCGGATAATAATGTTCATTATTTCTATCAACTTGATCAAATACCCGGGTTAGCTATATATGAAAATCATGAATATAGTGATAATTCTGAAGTTTATGGAACAATAGAAAAATTTCAAATTTTTCCACCTCACTATTCAACTCAAATTATTAACATCAATCCCGGATTCCAATTTGTTTCAAGCAAAGTTTCTGCTTTTGATCCAAATATGATGGTTGTTGCTGCTAACATTATTAATGACGACCTTCAATATATAAGAAATTCAACGGGAGCTATGTTAAGAAAAATCGGACCTAACTGGGTCAATGGAATTGGTGATTGGGTTGGTAACGAAGGATACCTGATTAAAACATCAGCCAATGGTGAATTTTTGCTTAATGGTTGGTTGATTGATCCGGATACACCTATACAACTAACAGCGGGTTTTCAATTTGTAAGTTACCTGCCAGGTGTTGAAATGGATGCTTCAGAAGCTTTTGCCACTATCATTGGTGATGATCTTTTATATGTTAGGAATTCAACAGGTGCAATGTTGAGAAAAATTGGCCCTAACTGGGTTAACGGAATCGGAAACTGCATTCCAACCGAAGGTTATCTGATTAAAATGGCTGCAGATGCCGAATTAGTTTATCCTGCCGATGGTGCACCAGCAAGTGTAACATCAATTGAAAAAAGCGAAAGCCATTTCAATTTTGAAGGAGGAAATCCTGCTGAAGCTATATGGGCTTTGTACATTGGGGGTGCCGTATATCCTACTGGTTATTTCGAAGCAGGAGACGAAATTGCAATTTTCGATGGAGATTTATTGGTTGGTGTTTTTGTTTTAACTCAGGTTTGTACTCCTGAGAATCAATTAGAAAATGTTCTCAATGCTTTCTCACAGTTATTTTCAGGACAGGGTTATACTGTTGGAAATACAATATCCTTTAAAGCATGGATTCAAAGCATGAACCTGGAATTTGGTTTGTTTTACTATTTTACTAATCCTTATGGAGATGCTTATGTAGGGGATGTGTTCCCTGAAGGTGAGCCTTACAGTTTAGTAATCTTTGATGGACCGGATGGTATTAAAGAAAATCAGATTAATATTTCATTTTATCCAAATCCCGCAACCAATACTTTAAATATCAATTCCGATTCTGAAGTTTCAAATATTAAGGTATTGAATTATTTAGGCCAAACTATTGATAATATCAATGTTACAAGCATGGAAGTTACTATCAATACTTCAGCTTATAATTCAGGAATATACTTTATTCAAATTGAAACCGAAAAAGGAATTTCTACTCAAAAAATTGTAATTGAGTAGATTCGTTCTGAAAATAGTTTTACCTCAAATTTAATGAGGGAAAAGACCGAAGGCCGAAGACGGAAGATGTAAATTGGACGTTACTTCGGCCTTCTCCTGTTTTCGTCACCCCTCCCAAAAACACTTGTAAAGCATTAATTCACAGGTATTGATTTTTTGTTTTGGGTGTCTCAACCTCTTTTTTTGTTATTTTTACTTATGTTTATTCGTAAGAAAGAGAATAAATCTGGTTCTGTAAGCATTCAAATTATTGATAAAAGTAGTGGGAAATATAAAGTTGTAAAGACAATTGGTAGTAGTCAAACAGAAGGAGAATTAGCTTCATTACTTCATCAGGCCAAAAAAGAGTGAAATAGGATTCAACTACAAACAAGTCTGTTTATTTCTGATGAAGATGCCATCTTAGAGAGTTTTCTCAACATACTGAGCAATTCAAATGTAAGAGTTATTAGTCCTGAATTGATTTTCGGAAAAATATATGATAGCATCGGATTTAACAAAATTGAAGAAAAACTATTTCGTCATTTAGTTATTTAACGTTTAGCATTTCCATTAAGCAAGTTGAAAACTGTTGATTCTTTAAGTCGTTATCAAGGCGTAAGCATCAATATCAGCACAATATATCGTTTTTTAGATAAACTAAATAATCGCCTAAAAGAACAGATTGTGGGCAATAACCCAAAATTACTGACCAAAATTATTACTGAAAATGTTTAGGGTGTCCCAAAGACGAAAACAGGAGGGAAAAGACCGAAGGCCGAAGACGGAAGATGTAAATTGGACGTTACTTCGGCCTTCTGTTTTTTAACCATAGTGATAACAAATTCTAAATTATTTCAAATCTTCACGATGAGGTTGAATCTTTTTTGTATCTTTAGCGTAAAAAAAATAATTAATGCTTTTTTCCAGAAAACAAAGAACATTAATAAATCCTTAATTAATTTAAATTCAAGGCTTATGAAAAAGTTATTTATCTTCTCGCTAATTTTCCTAATGGGAGTTGGAGCATTTTCCCAGAAAGAAGGAATTACAATAAAAGAAGCACGAAAAATTATGAAAACTGCAATTTATCAGGCTCCAAGCGATAATGTAGTTAATTCCAACAAAGCACAAAGTTCAAACACTGATGCCACTTTGCTTGATCCGGATGAGGAAAATATTGGTAATACATTGTATGATCTGCAATCAAACTCCCTATTACAAAACAGAATTTATCGTTGGGAGGATGGTTCAATTGGTGCTGTTTGGACACGCGGAGTTGAACAAACACCAACTTTCCCCGACAGAGGAACCGGATATAACTTTTTTGATGGTACTGAATGGGGGCAATTACCTGTATCACGTATTGAAAGCGACAAAACAGGTTGGCCGAGTTATGGACCTCTCGGGCCTAATGGTGAAATTGTCGTAAGCCACAAGATCAGCATGGGGAACTTTGTTTTATTTATTTCATCCCGCGAAGAAAAGGGAGTAGGCGACTGGAACGAAACAATTTATACAGGTACTCCCGGGCCGGGCTCAATATCATTTCCCAGAGTACAAACAAGCGGGCCGGAGAGAAACATAATTCATATTCTTGCAAATTCAATGAATTCATATTTAGAACAAAATTTCGCTATGCTGTATTCACGTTCAATGGATGCAGGCCAAACCTGGGATATACAAAATGTGGTTCTTGATGAAACAGGGATTGATTATTATACCGAGATCAGATTGGATGATTATGTCTGGTCAGATATGAGAAATGGAGAAATTGCATTTCTTTGTGCAAGCCCTTGGCACGATATGTTTATGATGAAATCTGACGATGATGGTGAATCATGGGAAAAAACTGTAATCTGGGAACATCCTTATCCTTTCTTTGACTGGAATACAACAATAACAGATACTTTTTTCTGTGTTGATAATTCGGCGAGCATTGCACTGGATGCAAACGGTAAAGCTCATGTTGTTTTTGGTATTTCTCGTGTGGGGGTCTTCGAAGCGGGAGGAGGTTATAATTATTGGCCATATTGTGATGGTATAGGTTATTGGAATGAAGATATGGATGAGTTTTCTGATGATATTCACGCTCTATCACCACCTGATTGGGGATACTCAAACACAGAAATGGTAGAAGATTATAATTATATCGGATGGTCACAGGATGTTGATGGTGATGATGTAGTTACTTTTGCAAATGATATAATGACTTACCGCGAATTTGGAGTCTCAACAATGCCGACAATTTCTGTTGATGATGCCGGTTACATTTTTGTTCTTTATGCCTCAACTACGGAAACTTATGTTTGTTTGGATTATAATTATAAACATATTTGGGCAAGAGCCTGCGATAATAATGGTGAATGGTATAATTTTCACGATCTGACTTCAAGTATTTTCCATTTGGTTGACGAATGTATATATCCACAATTGTCAAGCAACACTGATGATAACATTCATTATTTCTATCAATCTGATCAAATTCCGGGTTTAGCTTTAGATGATGATCATGAATATGTTGATAATACCGAAGTTTATGGTACAATTTCAAAACTTGAACTTATACCATATAATCCCTTTGATACTCAAACTATTGATGTAGCACCGGGATTTCAATTTGTATCAAGTAAAATATCACCTGAGAATCCCGATATGGAAGTAGTTGCAATAGATATTATTAATGATGATCTTCAATATATAAGAAACTCAACAGGAGCAATGTTGCGAAAAATCGGGCCTAATTGGGTGAATGGAATTGGTGATTGGGTTGGGACTGAAGGTTACCTAATAAAAACCAGTGCAATCGGTGAATTTACTTTATCAGGAGCATTGATTGACCCTGCTACTCCGATACAACTTTTAGCAGGTTTTCAATTTGTTAGCTATCTTCCCGGTGAAGAAATAGATGCTTCCCAGGCATTTGCCTCTATCGTAGGTGATGATCTTTTATATGTTAGGAATTCAACAGGTGCAATGTTGAGAAAAATTGGCCCTAACTGGGTTAACGGAATCGGAAACTGCATTCCAACCGAAGGTTATCTGATTAAAATGGCTGCAGATGCCGAATTAGTTTATCCTGCCGATGGTGCACCAGCAAGTGTAACATCAATTGAAAAAAGCGAAAGCCATTTCAATTTTGAAGGAGGAAATCCTGCAGAGGCTATTTGGGCTATTTATATATGTAATGCAGAAATGACTATTGATGGAAATGATCTTGAAGCAGGCGATGAAATTGCAATCTTTGATGAAGACTTATTGGTTGGGATTTTTGTTTTAACTCAGGTTTGTACTCCTGAGAATCAAATGGAAAATGTACTTAATGCTTTTTCAGAATTATTCTCCGGGCCGGGATATACTGTCGGAAATCCTTTCTTTTTCAGAGCATGGGATCAAAGCGAGGATTTGGAACTACCCTTTGAAGGCACTTTTAGTAATCCTTATGGCGATGCTTATGTAGGAGATGTGTTTCCTAGTGGTGAGCCTTATAGTATAGCGTCATTTGACATCTACTGGGGAGTGGATGAAAATACAATTAATGTAGCTATTTATCCAAACCCTGCAACCAACACTTTAAATATCAATTCTGATTCTGAAGTTTCAAATATTAAAGTATTGAATTATTTAGGCCAAACTATTGATAATTTCTATGTTAAAGGTATGGAAGTTACTATTAATACTTCAGCTTATAATTCAGGAATTTACTTCATTCAAATTGAAACCGAAAAAGGAATTTCAACTCAAAAAATTGTAATTGAGTAAAGCTTGATAAAGGATACTATCTTTTAGATAGGTAGTATCCTTTATTATCTATTTAAAGGTTAAAACCCTGCAATTTCATTGCTTTACTTTAGTTTCTATGAATATTTAATGTCGAATATCGATTAACGAATAATGATTTAAGAAGTGTTCTTTTGCGTAAGTACCATTACTTCAAAATTCTTAAATCGTTAATCGGTGTTCATTATTCAATTATATTTAAAAGGAATTTCATTCCTTGCTTTGTTAAAACTATGGATTTTCAATCCATAGTGGTTTATTTACCCAGGCCTTCCAATAAAACTTCTACAGCTTTTTCCAATTGTTGGTCACGCCCTTTGATTACAATATCATAATCCTGCCTGACTTTATGATCGGGTTCGAGTTGATTGTTTTCAAGATAATTTCCCTCTCCGTCTTTAGCACCAACTTGTGGAATACCGAAATATAATGATCTATCCTGAAGAGTTTCCCACCAAACTGCTGTCATAGTTCCGGGGACAGGCATTCCCACAAGTTCGCCTATCTCAAGAGTTTTATATGCATAAGGAAAACCATGAGCATCGGAATAATTACTTTCGCTGATAAGCACGATCGAAGGCTTGATCCATTTATTCATTGGTTCGTGGCCGTAATGAACTCCTCTCGGATAAAAGTCGGCATATTTTTTACCGGCAAGCATAGTTGCAAGGTCATCGTGTAACCAACCTCCTCCATTAAAGCGTGTATCGACTATTAAAGCTTCTTTATCCCAGTTTCTTCCCAAAACTTCTGAATAAAATTCACGAAAACTTGAACTGCTCATACTTCTTACATGAACATAGCCGATTCTTCCATTTGATAAACTATCGGTTTCTTTTCGGCGATTTTTCACCCACCGCTTGTATAACAATTGGTTTTCCTCTCCACCCGATATTGGTTTTATGGTTTCTTCCCAACGCTTCTTTGAGTTCGGATCATAAATCGACAATAAAGTATTTTTACCGGTTTTATGGTTAAGCAATTGATAATAATTTATATCGGGAGAAATCTCTACTCCATCAATTTTTTCAATAATATCCCCGTTTTTTATTTTTGAATCAGCTTGTAATAAAGGACCCTTATCAATAATTTCAATAATTTTAATACCTCTACCGTCGTAAGATTCATCGAAGAATGCACCAAGTTTTGCTGTATTATCGCCATTTTTTGCTGATGCTCTATAACCCGAACCTGTATGGGAGGCGTTCATTTCGCCAAGCATTTCGCTTAACATTTCGGCAAAGTCATAATTATTATTTATATAGGGTAAAAACTTTTCATACTCTTTCTTATAGAAATCCCAGTCAACTTCGTGAAGATTGGGGTTATAGAATTTTTTTTGCATTTGTCGCCAGGCATGCTCAAACATATATTCCCGTTCAAGTGCTTTATCAAGATTAAATTCAGCTTTATAGCTTACGTTTTTTTTCTTAGGGTTTTCGCCAAGCTTAATTTTTATTATTTGCTTATTAGAAAACAAATACAAATTCTCTCCCTTTTTATCCATTTGTAAAGCTCCGGCGCCGCCCTTCAATTTAACAAGCAATTTGGTTTCTTTATCTTTAAGTTTATTAACCCATAAATCATAACCATCTTCAAACTTGCTTAAATAATATAATTTTTCACCATCGGGGCTGAGAATTGCATCAGAGAGCGATGATGAATTAATCGTAAGTTTCTCTTTTCTATCTTCGATGTTAATTAAATCAATTTTTATTTCTTTAACGACATCTTCTTTTTCATCCTTTTCCTCACCTTTATTTTTCTTCTTTTTTTCCTTTTCTTTCTTATCTTTTATTAATTTATATTCTTCTTTTGTCAATTTAAAATTATCATAAGCCTCCTGATTTAAAAACATAGCCCAAACATCATCCTGCGAACCCCAACTTCCGTGGCTACGCATTCCATTGCGATCAGAATACCAAATCATAACATTTCCCTTCATCATCCATTGCGGATGATTATCACTATAGCCGCTGTTTGTCAAATTAACAGCTTCGCTTCCACCTTTTGCATCAATTATGGCAATATCATTTAAAAATACCGCATTGGGAGAGTATTCTACAACAAACCATTTTCCATCGGGCGACCATTCGTACCATTGATCGCCATCGGAATAAGAATAATTATATTTTCCATCTAAAATTGTTCTTGTTTTTTTTGAATCAAGATTGATAACTTTCAGTGTTTCTCTTTCTTCTAAATAAGCTACTTCCTTTCCATCTGGTGAAAAACGAGGCTGAAATGTTTCCTCTTCAATTTCAAGTATTGGTTCTTCTTTTAAAATAGTAGCAAGGGAAAACAAATCTTCGCCTTCACGAGTTATTTTTGTTTGATAAATGTTCCAGCTTCCATTTCGTTCGGAAGCATATAAAATTGATTTTCCGTCGGGGCTGAAACTAACCGATCTTTCCTGTTCAGGTGTGTCGGTTATCCTTTTAGTTGTTGCAAAATCAACCGAAGTAACAAAAACTTCGCCCCTTACAATAAATACAATTTCCTTTCCATTGGGTGAAAGCTCCATTTCAGTAGCTCCCGATGTTAGGGTTAAAAATTCTTTTTGGTTCTCTTTGTCATCGCTTAAAATTGCAATAGGAACTTTTTGAGGGGTTTCACCGGGTTTTAAAGTATAAATCTCACCATTGTAACCATAGCACAGAATTCCATCGTCGGAGATACTTAAAAATCTGACCGGATGATTTTCATAAGCCGTGATTTCTACAATGTTTTGAGGATTATTAATCGGGAATTTGCAAACATTAAAAGAAGCGTTTTGTTCGCTCAGGTAATAGATTTCCGATTCATCGGGGCTAAAAACCGGATTGCGGTCCTCGCCTTCAAAGTCTGTTAATTTAGTATGTTTTCCTGTTTCGATATCATAAATCCAAACATCTCTTGCAACAGAGGAAGTATGATGTTTTCGCCATTTATTTTCATAACCTTTCTGATCGTGATAAATTATCCGGTTTTCTGCTTTATTGTAGCGGGCCATTTTTGCCGGTGTCGATAAAATTTGATTGACTTTTCCTCCTTCAACCGGCACGCAATATAATTCCGATAAAACTCCTGAAGGAAACTGAACATTATCTTTCAAATCTTTAATTGATGCCGAAAAAACTATTTTGCCTGCATCAGGTGTGAAACTATAAGGGAATTCGCCCGCTGAATTAAAAGTTAATCGTTTCGCCTTACCTCCTTCTGCCGGAATGATAAAAACATCGAAATTACCATGTCGATCTGATGCAAATGAGATGTATTTGCCATCGGGCGACCAAACAGGCATAAAATCATAAGCCTTGTGAACAGTTAAATGTTTTGCTTCCCCGCCTGTGGAAGGAACCGTAAAAAGATCTCCCTGATAAGAAAAAACGATGGTTTTGCCATCGGGAGAAATTGATGGATATCTTAGCCATAATGGATTGCTGTCAGCAAAAAGTGTATTAATGCTTAAAAACAAGATAAATAAAGAAAATAATTTTTTCATGATTGAAAGAATATTAATATTCGAAATAAAGATTTTATATCAGACACAAAATTACTGAATTAATATTAGAAAATGCAATAGATTCTGAATTAAAAATAATTATTTTTATTCTCACATTTTAGCATTCAATCATTTTCGCATTTCTCTATCTCTACACTAAATTTGAAGCAAGACTAATCCTATTTTTTATAATGTATTTTTTTGCCTCATTATTACTAAACATGGGTGTGCCTGTAATATGTTAATAAATTGTTAAATTCACTTTCATAGGGTTACCTTTTTGTCTTTTTCGGAATTAACAGGTGTTAGGTGATAATATTTATATTTTCTAAGTAAAAATGAAAGAAGATTTAAAATAGCATTAGGATTAATTCCATGATTTGCTGCTTTTGCATAAAGCAAAGTATGTAATCATATTAAAATCTTTTTCATTTTTTATTGGGAAATATCCGAAATCAACTGAAATGAAGACGGAGATTTATAAAATACAAGCTACAATAGACAACAAGAGTGCTGCAATTGACGACAAGAGTGCTACAATTGACATCTGGAGTGCTACAATTGAGGACAGGAGTGCTGCAATTGACATCAAGAGTGATACAATTGACTTCAAGAGCGCTACAATTGATCGCAGGAGTGCTACAACCGGCTTCAGGGGTGCTACAATCGACCTCAGAAGTGCTGCAATTGATCACAGGACTGCTGCAAATAATATAAAAACAGAGTGGAATGCTTTAAGAATGTGCGGTTTGCAATCATTCTATCATTCACTCATTTAATCATTCATTTATTAACAATTAAAAAAAGGAGGAAAAAATGCCAATTTTTGAAAACAACGCATTTACAAGGGATGCACTTGCAGTACGAACTGCAAGACTACAAGCCTTGAAAACCTATATCAACAATTATGTTGAAAAACTTGCAATTCCGGTAAAACTCGCCGAATGGGGAGCAACAGCCTATGGCTTTTGGACGGTTTTGCTTTCACTCTCAACTGTCGAGCAGGGAGAAGCCGCCGAATCGTACCAAAATATGCACGAAGCCGATGAAAACACTTTCAGCTATGGTATAAAATGCAGGGATTTACTAAGAGACAGTTATGGTGCCGACGATAAAATTTTAAAGATTTACGGTATCACCGGAGCATTTCCAAGTCAAAGAAAAGCAAAGATCAAAGCTGTTCAGGATTTGATAGACGGCCACAATAGGCTAAAGCAGGAAGAAGACCCAAACATTCTGCCCGATGCATTTATTGAAAAATTGCAAGGATATTTGAATGTAAGTAACGACAGCTATGCCAATCTGATTTTGAAGGAACAACCCGAAGCAGATCAGGCGATAGATGATCAAAATGAACAATTTGAGGCCGACTCAAAGAATTTGCGAAATCTTTACAATTGGACATTAATGACATGGAGCGAATATGAACCTTTCCTTGTTCAATTGGGTTTTGCCCCGAAAATCAACAGGCCCGGTGGCGGACAACCCGATGCTCCGGCCGGCTTAAATAAACAATGGCTTGATTCCGAACTTATGCTAAGCTGGAATCCCTGCGAAAATGCAACATCTTACCAGCTTGTTTATAGCGAAGATAATGAAACATGGGAAGACCTATACGCAGGCAATGAAGCAAGCTATACCTATTCCCCGCCCGAAGGCAAAAGAACTTACAGAATCCGTGCCCGCAATGCAAAAGGCTATTCGGATTGGAGTAATGTGATTGAGTTTATTAAACCTGAGAATGCGGAATGATGAAGGGGTTTAGACATAAATATTTAGGATGTCCGGGATGAAATAGGTATTAAATTATTTTGTAGATTTGAAGAACAATCCTGTGAGGATATATTCTATGAAGAAAATATAATTATAAACTATATTTATAAGTTATGAAAAATTCAATTCTCTCTTATCTAATAACAATCCTGATTATTTCAAGTTCTGGTATCTACTCGCAAAACGAAAGCTATATTCCAATAATCAATCCTGAGCACACATGGAGCATTTTGGCTGATTATACAGCCGGAGGGGGAAATCTTCAATCATTTTACCTTAGAATAGGGGACACAATTATTCTTAAAAACGGTAAAGAATACCATAAAGTATATCAAACCTACGATTCAACAGGGCTTGAGGACATCTGGAATCAGATAGGATTTCTCTCTGAAGATATAGAAACAAAACAATGCCGGTTTATGAATATGAATTCAGATGAGGGATTGATTTATGATTTTTCTGCTAACGTTGGCGACACTTTAAATATGTGGAATACAATGCATCAAAACGTACCTGTAGATGTTGTCGTATTGGAGAAGGATTCCGTCTTGATTGGTGGTTTTTATCGCAACCGGCTTAACATTATGATAATTCCTTATCCAGGAGTTACCGAATATTGGATTGAAGGTGTTGGCAGTACTGAAGGGCTGTTATTTAGTGCTTATACACTAATTGGGGTTAATTACTCCCTTTTGTGTTTTTTCGAGAACGATGAATTGACCTATCATCTTGATGAACACGAAACTTGCTATTATGGCCATAATGCAGGAATTGATGATTTTATTGAAAAAAAGGATGATATTCAAATATGGCCTAACCCGGCTAAAGAATGGACTTCATTTAATTATAGTTTACCAGACAATGTTACCAAAGGTATAATTAAAATTAGTGATATTTCGGGTAAATTTGTTACTACTTTTCATATAAGCGGTAAACAAGGCAAAAAGGTTTGGGATACCCGTAAAATTAAATCCGGTGTGTATTTTTATACATTGAATGCTTCAGGATTTAATAAATCAGGTAAAATAGTAATTAGCAAGTAATATTAACTTGGGGGGATAACTTTAAATACTATCCCCCCTTTAAAATATTTTATTATGAAAAACTTAACTTTTTTGCTGATATTTATAATAAATGGATTAAATATTTTTTCGCAAACTTTACAAATAGATTGGCAGGCTTGTTTAGGGGGTTCAAATTCCGATTATGCAATGGATATTCTCGAATTAGATAATGGTTTTTTAATTCTGGGAAATACTTATTCTAATGACGGAGATATTTCTTTAAATCATGGAGTAAATGACTTATGGCTTGTTCGTATAGATAGTATAGGAAATATTCTTTGGGAAAAATGTTATGGAGGTTCTGAAAGCGATGGAAGTCATAGAATTATCAAAACAGAGGAAAACAATTTTTATATTTTGGGAGGAGCTTTATCTTCAAATGGAGACATTAGTAACGACCCTTATCCTGAATCAACTGATTTCTGGATTGTAAAAATTGACAGTTTAGGAAGCATACTTTGGGACAGGATATTTGGTGGTAATATATTAGACTATATGTGGACAGGCACACCTACCACTGATGGAGGAGTTGTAGCCTTAGGATGGACAGGTTCCCAGGATGGTGATGTAACTGTAAACTATGGTGCTTATGATATGTGGATGGTGAAAGTGAACAGCGAAGGTGAAAAAGAATGGGATTTTAGTATTGGAACTAATGATTTTGATTACGGACAGGCAATTATTCAAACGAGTGATGGAGGATTTCTTGTTGGAGGAACTTCTACATTAACCGGCGGTGGTAATTTGGATTGTGAAAATCATGGTGAAGCTGATGGTGTGCTTGTAAAATTAGATTCATTACGTAATATTGAATGGCAACATTGTTATGGGGGTAGTGATTATGATGGAATTTATGATATTCTTGAATTAGATGACGGATATTTACTTTCTGCATTTACTGCTTCAAATGATGGTGATGTGTCTGGTTATCACGGTGAAGCAGATATTTGGATTGTAAAAATTGATTTTAATGGGAATATTATTTGGGAAAATTGTTTTGGTGGATATAAAGGTGAAGTTACATATAACTTGTTTAAAACAATTGATGAAGATTTTACTTTTATAGGTCGTACTAAATCTAACGATGGTGATGTATCAGGTAATCATTCTTTGAGCGAATATGATAATGATATTTGGATAGTAAAATTAAGTAGTGAGGGTGAATTGTTATCACAACAATGTATCGGAGGCCGAGGCGATGAAAGGATAGATTTCGGTGTTGTAAAAACGAACGACAATAATTTTGTAATTGCGGGTCAAACAAATATCGGTCCTTCCTATGATGTTGAATGCACACCACATACCAGTGTATATTATCAACCGGATATTTGGGTATTTGAAATACTTGACACAACAGGGGTAGGCCAATATGAAATATTACAAAAACAAACAGAGTTTTTGGTTTATCCTAACCCTGCAAAGGATTATGTATGCTTTGAGTACGTTTTGCCGGAAAATAAAGAAGACGTAATATTATCCATAAAAAACATGCAGGGGATTGAAACCGCTCACTTTAAGCTTCACGATAAAAAAGGGATAAAGGTATGGGACACAAGAGGCGTAAAGCAGGGTGTTTATTTTTATAGTTTTAAAAGTGGTTTAAGGATACTAAAAAGAGGTAAGGTTATAATTATTAAATAAAAACACTCAACGACCAAAGGGAGTCCGTATGGATAAGCAAGTAAAAAAGCAGCAAATGAAAATCCATCCACCCGTACGGACGGACTCCCTTTGGTCGTTGAATATTGTATGTTGAGTGTTGAATGTTAAATGTTTGATCGGTAGTATGAGTTGGTATTATATATTAAATAATAGATGTAGTGGTTTTGGCAGGGATTTAGTACTTACTCCCGAACAAAAACAGGAGGCTGAACTGGATTTCGCTACAAACCTAACAGATTATAATAATGTAAAAACCTTGTACGATAACCTGAAAGATGGCGGTAACACAGAGTCCCTGCAAGCTGAAGTTGAAATGAGCTGGCCCCAGGACGTGTGGGAATTAAGGGCTGAACTTCTGGGAAATTCCCCACATCTGTCAAAAGAAGTTCTAATAGCTGCTGCCGATAAAACCGATGTACTGCCCGAATCAATACTTTTTGAAATTTTATCTGCCAATCCTGATGAACTTCGTAATGAAGAGTTGATCAATTATCTCGAAAACAAGGAGCAGCCACTGCCACAGTACATGATCTCTATTTTAAGGCAACTGGCAGGTGGCATAACTTACAAAACCATATTGTTACAGGAGATGGCAAAATATAATGCCGCCAAAACACTTGCAGCTTACGATTTGATACGCAGTTGCCTCTTCGATTCGGTTATGGATCACCAATACTTACGTAACTGGCTTGACAACCTAAATAATATGAATGCAGATATGCAGATCGTATCATCTTATGTTGCCGAAGGGGAGTATAACTCGGCACAGACTATTCTTGATATGATACCGGAACTATACGAGCTGAATGGGGATGTACTGGTCGAATATAATAATTACAAAACCATAACGGAGATGCAAATAACCTGGCAACAGCAGGAACGCACGATTTTCCAGTTGGATAGCGCCGAAGTTGCAACACTTGTTGATTATGCTGAAAACACATCAGGTAAAGCTGCCGTAATATCACAAGGCATATTGGAGTTTGCTTACGGGTACAGTTATTGTAATTGCCTGCCTATTAGTGATTCTACTGCATGGAAAAGTTCAGATATGTTTCCAATAATAAAAGTTGAAGAAAGCGGATTATTTATTGTAGCAACGCCTAATCCGGCAAAAACTTATGTGGCTTTCGATTATAAACTGCCGGTTTATGTTAGCGAGGCAGTATTAGAAATAATTGATATGAAAGGGAAAGCAATTGCTGCTTTTAATATTACTGCCAAACAAGGACAGCAAGTTTGGGATATTAGAAAGATTGAACGAGGAGTATATATATTTACTCTGAAAACCAGTAATATAAGCAAAAGCGGTAAATTAATAATTGAATAAATAATCATTGCGAATCATTCCTGTATATTCAGGAATGATTCGCTTAATATTAAAAATCATGAAAACAATACTATTAATTCTACCTATGCTTTATGCTTTTAATTGCTTTTCTCAAATACCAGAGATACAATGGCAACAGTGTTACGGAACTTCTGATACTGATAAAAGCTATGCAATAGCAGGCACAGGGAATGGTTATATGATTGCAACAGAGGTTAGAACTGGAGAAGGATTAACAAACTATCACGGATCTCATGATATTTGGATAATTAACATAGATACTATTGGAGATATAATTTGGGAGAAATGTTACGGTGGTTCTGTTGGTGAAATCCCCAAAAAAATAATTGCTATATCTGAGAATGAATATTATATTTTAGGAACAACCGGGAGCACAGATGGTGATGTACAATCTTATCATCACGGTGAAAGTGATACTTGGGTTGTAAAAATAAATGGACAAGGAGATATTTTATGGGAGAAATGTTTTGGAAGTTCCGGTCCTGAAGAGACAAGAGACATGATCTTAACAACAGATGGCGGTTTTGTATTATTAAGCCGAATACATGCAGCAGGTGGCGATGTAAGCCAGTATTATGGCAGTTGGGACAACTGGATGTGTAAATGCGATTCTCTTGGCAATATTGAATGGGAAAAGACCCTGGGTAATGAGTGGTTGGATAGCGGTGTGTCAATGATCATAAACAGTGAAGGAAACATTATGATGATTGGGGCTGCTGCACACTATGGTGGAATTGTAGATTGCAATGCAGATGATGGTTATGGCGATGTGTGGCTTGTGGAATTAAACCTATCCGGACAAATAATATGGCAAAGATGTTATGGGGGAAGTTATTATGACATTGGAATTGATATTGAAGAATTAGAAAATGGATATATTTTTGTTGCCAGTTCTAGTTCAAATGATGGAGATGTAACGGACCATCATGGGCCTGGCGGTACTGCACCGGATGCCTGGCCAGATATTTGGGTAGTAAAAATTAATAATTCCGGTGAAATTATATGGCAAAAAAGTCTTGGAGGATATGATGGAGATTATGCTAAATATATTTGTACAAAAGAAGATAGTGGAATAATTGTAATAGGTACAACATGGTCTCATGATGGCGATATAACCAATAACCATTCTGTAACGGGAACCTATGATACTGATTTATGGATAGTAAAACTTACACCTGAAGGTGAAATAGAGTGGCAGCAATGTTATGGAGGCTGGGGAACGGAAAGATTAGAAACACCACACACAATACTTAAAAAAGATGATTATAATTATGTAATCGCTTCTTCAACAGATTACGGCCCTTCTTATGATGTGGCGTGCACACCTACAGGTGGTAACGGCATTGACAGGGATGTCTGGATTTTTGAGATAGACTCAATTGATACTTCCGGTATTATTGGTTCAACTTTCATACAGAATAGTATATTGGTTTATCCCAATCCTGCAAAAGACTATGTATGTTTTGAGTACATTTTGCCGGAAGACAAAGAGGATGTAATGTTTTCCATAAAAAACATGCAAGGTATTGAAACTGCAAACTTTAACCTTCACGATAAAAAAGGGGTAAAGGTATGGGATACAAGAGACGTAAAGCAGGGTGTTTATTTTTATAGTTTTAAAAGAGGTTTAAGGATATTGAAAAGAGGTAAGGTTGTAATTATTAATTAAAAAATTAGAGTCATGACAAAAATTTACAAAATCGGCTTAGTAATATTAGTTCTGATTATTACACAACAGGCTTTTCCACAAAAGGAAAACTCAAAAAGCCCTTTAACAGGCGAGCAGCAAATTGAAGTTTCGGAAGGTTTTAGTTTTGTGTCTTCAAGATTAATTTCTGAAAATCCTGATATGGAAGAAGTGGTACAGGAAATACTTAACGATGATCTTCAATATGTAAGAAACTCTGTTGGAGCTATGTTAAGAAAAATCGGCCCCAATTGGGTTAACGGTATTGGCGATTGGATTGGAATTGAAGGTTATCTGATCAAAACTAATGTAGCCGGACAATTCACAATTGAAGGTGCACTCATACCTCAGAATACTCCTATTGAACTTTTAGCAGGATTTCAATTTGTCAGTTATTTGCCTGCTATCGAAATTGATGCATTAGAAGCATTTAGTTCAATTATTGGTGATGATTTATTATATGTAAGAAATTCAGCAGGAAATATGCTAATAAAAATCGGCCCGAATTGGGTTAATGGTATTGGCGATTGTAAGTCCGGTGAAGCTTATCTTGTTAAAATGCTTGCCAATGATATTCTTATTTATCCATCTACCTGCCCCGGAATACCCACAGTAATCTATGAAGGGAAAGTCTATAATACAGTCTTAATTGACAACCAATGCTGGTTAAAAGAAAACCTGAATGTAGGTGAAATGATTAATGCAAATACCAATCAAACAAACAATGGAGTTATTGAAAAATATTGCTACGATAATGACTCTGCTAATTGTGATGAATACGGTGGTTTATATCAATGGAGCGAAATGATGGAATATACATACACGCAAGGCGTGCAAGGTATTTGTCCTCCCGGTTGGCATATTCCTACAAATGACGAATGGTATATATTGGAAGGCACAGTTGATAGCCAATATCCTGTAGGCGACCCCATTTGGATTTCTTATGGGCCTCGGGGTTATGATGCCGGTTTAAATCTGAAATCCACAAGTGGCTGGAATTCAGGAGGAAATGGAACCGACCTATACGGTTTTTCTGTTCTTCCCGGTGGTTCCCACAGCTCTTACTATGGTTTCGCCGGTCAGGGATACACTGGCACCTTTTATTCTTCAACAAATTCAACCCGTCCATGGTCAAGGGGTTTGTATTATCTCTCAGACGGAGTAGACATTAACACTAACCCTGCAAGCATCGCTCGTAGTGTTCGTTGTTTAAAGGATTAACACTGTTGAAGAAGAATAAATTATGTGTGTTAAAATTTATGTAGCATTTGATTACCAAATACCTATTTATATGAGTAAAGTTTCATTACAGATAACAGATAGGAGGGGTAAAACAATTGCTCTTTTACTATTATTGCTAAACAAGCTCAGGATATTTGGGATACTAAAAAAAACAAGATGGAATGTATTTTTATCAGCTTGAAGTTGATGGGATTGTTAGGGTAGGAAAGATAGTAATAAGTAATTAGTTTTAACTTAGGGGATAACTAAATGTTATCCCCTAATAAAATATTTATTATGAAAAGGATAACAATTTTGTTTATACTATTAATCCCTTCTTCATTTTTATTTTCTCAAAATTTACAATTAACATGGCAACAATGTTATGGAGGAAGTGAATCTGATGCAGCATTTGATATTATTGAAATTCAAGACGGCTATTTAATTATTGGAAATACAGAATCAGATGATGGTGATATTTATTTAAATCATGGAGCAGAAGACGGATGGTTAATAAAAACAGATACTCATGGACTTCTAATATGGGAGAAATCTTTTGGTGGTACAAAAGGTGATGGTTTTCGAAAAATATTAAAATGTCATGATAATAATTATTACCTTATTGGAGGGTCCAATTCGTCTGATGGAGATATTAGTTTTGACCCTTACCCCAATACTTTGGATTATTGGATTGTAAAGATTGATAGTATTGGTAGTATAATTTGGGAAATGATAACCGGAGGAAATGGCCATGATCAAATATGGACAGGCACCTTAACCGATGACGGAGGAGTTTTAGCCTTTGGCTGGACAGGTTCCTCTGATGGTGATGTAAGCGATTATTACGGATTATATGATATGTGGATGGTAAAAATTGACAGTAGCGGTGACAAAGAGTGGGACTTTACTATTGGTACTTCAGGGATGGATGTCGGGCAGGCTATAATACAAACAAGTGATGGAGGTTATCTTGTTGGCGGGTCATCTCGTATGAATGAAGGTGGTAATTTAATATGCGAACCATATAGTTTTGAAGCGGAAGCCATACTTGTAAAATTGGATAGTAATCGAAATATTGAATGGCAACAATGTTATGGAGGTTCAGGGGATGAAGGAATAACAGGTTTAAGAGAAATTGAACAAGGTTATATTTTTGTTGCATATACTGAATCCAATGATGGAGATGTTTCAGGATTTCATGGCCTACCTTATGAAGGAATGGTTGACATTTGGGTTGTAAAAGTTGATAATTGGGGAAACATTATCTGGCAAAAATGTCTTGGCGGATCGCGGTCTGAATTTGTATCAGAAATAATTATAACAGAAGATGAGAATATTATTATTCCAGGGATAACACAATCTAATGATGGGGATGTGTTAGGTAATCATACACTAAGTGAACATGATTTTGATATTTGGGTTGTAAAATTGAGTGATGAAGGAGATTTATTATGGCAGCAATGTATAGGAGGATTAGGAAATGAAAAATTGGATTATGGCATAATAAAAAAGAGTGATAATAATTTTGTAATTTCCGGCCAAACAGATTACGGGCCTTCCTTTGATGTTGAATGCACTCCTCATCCCGGCGTTATAAATTACCCTGATTTTTGGGTATTTGAAATACAGGACACAACAAGTGTCGGCCTAAATGAAATATTAAATAAGAATGCGGAGTTTTTGGTTTATCCAAATCCTGCAAAAGATTATGTTGTTTTTGAACGAAAAGAATACCCCACTACCGGCAAGATTCAGATCGTTAATGTTTTTGGTGAGGAAATAGAAACCTTATTTGTAAAACCAGAAAAAACAGTTTGGGATACAAGGCAGATAAAAAGTGGTATCTATTTTTACAAAATGGAATTGGATGGTAAATTTGTTAGTGGTAGGATATTAATCATTAATTAGAATATCAATGAAACAATTAATAATAACAGTATTGTTTAGTTCTGTCATAATTTGTTCCCTTTCACAAGTAAACATGACAGCAAAGTGGCCTCAAAATGAAATTGATACTATTCCATCTTATTTTAAAACTATTGATATGGATATGAGAATGCCTGATAAACTCTCAAGTTACGATTTGCAACTTAATAATTTGAGCGAGATCAATATTACAAATGTTGAGGTTTCCAGAAATCCAGCACAAGTTTTAATAACAAATGATAACCAATTTGCCTATGTAAGATGTTTTCTTAGTAATACGGTTGAAATTATAAAGATTACTACCGGTGAGGTGGTTAAATCATTTTCAATTCCATCACCTACAGACTTATTGGTAAGTAAAAATGGTACTGATATTATTGTTGCAAGTTTTAGGGATGAACCAATTCCTCCTAACCCTCCATCAAATGATTGTTCCATTCTCGGTATTGGGCTTTCCGGCCTCTCACTTTTAACAACTATAAATATTCCATCGCAAGAAATTAGAAGGGTAGACACAATAAAAACATTAGTAATCAAAAGATTATTAAAATCATCGGAAGATAATATTATATACCTTCAAGGTAGGGAAGTAATAGAATATGATCTATCAAGCAAAACAATTCTTAGGTACTGGCCTATTTCACAGCAAATCTGGCTCTCAAAGATTGACAATAAAAATAAGAAAATATTTCTTACCACAATTGATACAACAGGAAGATACTTAAAAGTAATTGATCTTTTAACCGGAAATATACTAACATCTCAGTATTATACAAATGGAGAGATAGCGGGCGCATTCTATATAGGTATGGATACTCTAAGTAACAGGATATTCATACAAGGTAAATTACAACCAAACTCTGAGGTACTGGTTTTTGATGGAAATTCGTTAAACCAGTTACCCCCAATTGTCGGTGCTTATTTAGGAAGGGATAGCTTTATTACCTGCCCTGCTCTAGGATCAATATTCATAGGCGCATACCCCGATAACACTTTGGAGTTGGATTATTTAACGCTCCAACCTAAGCAAATACTCCCTTTACCATTATACTCTCATTGGCATACACTTCTATTGAGTAAAGATAATTCAAAGTTATTTTCCTTTCAATATGGAGCCTCAGAAGATGGACTTTCATTTATTAATCCACCACAATATTTAGATGTTGTAGAATATGACATAGAAACCGGTTACATCCGGCAATATAATACTACAGAACAAAAATATGGATGTTCATATACAAGAACTTTAGCAACAACTAATGATGGCCATTACTTAATTGCCACCAATTCTCCGGAAAATACAGTTAGTATTCTTGAAATTTCTCATAACAGAATTAATGAATTAACTTCTTCAAATTTTATAACAATTTTCCCTAATCCGGCAGATAATTGGATTGTGTTTAAATATAATCTTCCCACAAATCAAAATGGTTATGAAATCCTTATCTCAGGTATTACCGGTAAACCAGTATATAAAGTTAAAGTTTTTGGAGGTCAAGGGGAAAAAGCATTGGATACACGTAACTTTAAATCAGGTGTTTATTTTTATAGCTTTAAAAGCGGTTTAAGGATACTAAAAAGAGGTAAAATTATAATTTTTAATTAAAAACAGTCAACGACCAAAGGGAGTCCGTACGAGACGAAGTAAGTCCGTATGGATGGATAAGCAAGTAAAAAAGCAGCAAATGAAAATCCATCCGCCCGTATGGGCGGGCTCATTTTATTCGTTGAATATTGTATGTTGAGTGTTGTATGTTTAATGTTTTAACAGGGATAGCATCTCTTTCGTTGAGTTTGAAGTATTATTGTTTTCTTTATTCTTCCGGAGAGATGCTATCCCTTATAACAACAGCAGGGTAGGAATATTTTAGAATTGTATAGCCTTGCATTAAAACGCTTATGTTGATTTTCCCTGAACCAAGAAAAAAAGCAGATATGGCAAATAATATAAGCCTTAGAATTGCAGTTAAAGCGCTTAAAGAAAACGAAATCATTACACGACAACAATGTATCAATAAAACCATTATGAATCCCTTCTAATAAATTCTTAATTTTGCCGAAAATTGTTTGTAATGAAAAACATATATTATTGTATCCTTTTTGTGTTTTTGTCGGTTAAAATATCAGGGCAAGCATTGCCGATTGCAATTGATGGCAGATTTGAGGATTGGAAAAATTCAGAGGCAAACTATACAGATGTTAACGGAAGCGGCAATCAGATTAATTTATTAAATTTCAGCGTTTCTAACGACGAAGATTTTCTTTTTATCAGGTTTAGTGCCGATAATGAATTTTTATTAAACGATAATAATGAATTATTTCTCGAAATAGATACAGATAATGATTCATATACCGGATACTACACAAACGGTATTGGTGCAGAATTACGATGGTGTTTTGGTGAAAGAGAAGGATATTTTTATTTATTCAAACAATCGTCAACAATCTATTTTTCTGACATTCGTCTAAGGGCATTACCGACTGTAAGCTCTACTGAATTCGAAATTGCGATTGGCAGGGATGTAAAGCCCGATGGCTATGATTTATTTACAAATAATACTATAAAAATTTGCTTTCGCGATTATGACTCAAATGGTGATATAATGCCTGATGAAGGCGATACTTTTTCTTATACTTTCGATAATAATCCTGTTACACCGTATCAGCCAATAGATTTTGAAAAAGACGATCAGGAAACTGTAAGATTATTAAGCTATAATGTTTTATCAGATGGAATAAGTGATTATGAAAGAATTCCCTCTTTTAAAAGAATAATTTCAGCAATCAATCCTGATATTATTACTTTCAATGAATGCTGGGATACCGAAAGTTGGGTAGTTGGCGATTTTTTAAATAATCTTTTACCCTTAGCTGGTGGGGCTGAATGGCAGACAGTTAAACTTGTAAACGGAAATATCACTTGTTCAAAGTTCCAGATAACTGAAAGTGTTGTGGTTTATTCAGATGGAAGAATTCAGGCAAGCCTTATTAATCTTCCTGCTAATTTTTCGAAAGATATAGTTGTGATAAATTCTCATTTTCGCTGTTGCGATGCAAACTACGAAAGACAATATGAAGCAGATGCAATTATTGATTTTATGTTAAAAGAAAAAACATCATCGGGAGTTCTGGATTTGCCTGAAGGAACTCCGATGGTAATCAGCGGCGACCTTAACCTTGTAGGTGATTCGCAGCAACTCACCACTTTAATTACAGGTGAAATAATTAATACCGGGTATTTTGGACAGGGAGGCCCTCCCGATTGGGATAATTCTTCACTCGAAGACAATGTTGCTATTCAATCGGACATTAGAATGGCTTATACATGGCGAAGAGATTATTCGTCCTACTGGCCCGGGCGACTTGATTTTTCAATATTTACGAATAGTGTTACCGAAGCTGTTAAGTCGTTTGTAGTTCAAACTGAAGTTATGCCTGACGAAAGGCTTAATTTATACGGCTTGCAAAAGCATGATTCAGAAATCGCTTCTGATCATTTTGCAAGAGTAACTGATTTTAAAATCAAAGGAGAACAAGGTGTTAATGATGAAATAAATTTAGAAAACAAAATAAACATCAATACACTTTCAGAGAATAATATTATTGAGATTTTTCTTGATTTGAAAAATAAATCTGATGTTGTTTTCAGGATATTTAATATTCAAGGAAGAGAAGAATTGCAATCCAATCCTAAAATTCTCAGTACAGGAAAACATAAATTAATTAGGGATGTTTCCATGTTTAAACATGGCATTTATATTATTGTAATAGAAATCGGTAAAGAGACTTACATGCAAAAAATTGTCATTTAGGGCAACCAAACCCGAGGCATTATATGCACTTTCTTACTACAACTTCAAACGATAAGACACTTTTACCAAGAAAATATTATGTGGCTGCACATCGAAAAGATCATCCATATTACTGTTAAAAGAAAATTCCCCGACTTCATTTGACATTGTCCGGCCTTGTGACCAAACAAAATAGGCAGTTGAACCCGGCAAATATTCCCATCTTACAACCAGGTTCGATCTGAATTGCATGAAATTAAAGTTTGGATTATCAAAACTATAGTCGGTTTTCTGGTCGTAGTTCTCATCAATATTATAAGTATTGTTTTCTGCATCATAAGAAATTTCTTCATCCGTAAATTGATGATACCTGTCAAAAAAGTTATCAGCAACCGGATCGGTAACTTTTTTAAATTCCGTATAATTCCCTGCCGAAATAAAAGGTTGTCCGTAATATTGTATGCTTAGGTCAGGTGTAACATAATACTCCAACCTCATCGATAATCCAAAAGTCGATTGATGCATCCGGCCCATTATATATTTGTCATTATTTTCATAATCAACATTATCAACATATTGCAAAGTTGGAGTTATATCACGATAAAAAGGCCCGGCTACAATTTTCAAGGCATCGTTTGGCCGATAAGTAATCGACGTACTATATCTTCTAAAAGCACCGGCATTATTATAATTTTTGGTAATGGAATAATTAAGACTCAACCTTATTTTTTTTCTGCTGTCGGTTCCAAGCCAGGCCCAAAAATTCCAGTCGGAAGGCCTTTTCATAGATGGCCCTCCACGCAAAAAACTTTTCGACAAATACCCGCAATTGTAATTCACTCCATAACTAAAGGACCAATGATTTGTGAAATCCATATTCATGTTTATGTTTGTACCAAAAGAATTTTTCCTACCACCGAAATCCCATGTTGTCCATTGGTTATAATTAATTCTCATTTCTCTGAAAACAAAAAACGGCTTCCAAATTCCATATTGCATCCAAAAAACCTGAAAAATTTCATCTGCCGAACGCAAAAATCCTACATCATTAAGCTCTAAGCCGGGCGAACGCCATGTTACCCAGCCGACATATCTTATGTGTCCTTCACCGGCTTTTCCAAATTCGATTGTTCCACCTTGTCCGGTCAGGGAAGTACGGGAAGAATCAACATGAATATAATCGGCATCTGGCCTTTGAAAATAATGAACCGATGAACGTTGTATGTTTGTCATCGCTATTGAGTCGGCATTTACCCTGCTTACAACAGCCCTTAAACTAATATAATATGCTTTATTTTTCCAGTATTGAGTAAAATCAATACCTCCCGAATAAGCCGAATTTGGCAAAAAATCAATCTCGGCATTTGTAATTTTTCTGTTTGTTGAGGTAAACATTCCACCAATAACAGTATTCCCTTTATTTATATCTTTTTGTAAACGTCCGACAAAATAATTTGTGAAAGGTTCGACCTCCTCTTTACGTTTCTCTCCATTTAAGTCGATTTCGGCATTTTCTCTCGGTGTGATGCTTTCCATTACTCCTATTGACCATCCGTTTTTAGTTTTTCCGGTAAGTTTGAATGCACCGAGAATTGTAGTGTATTCAGGGAAATCTGCGTATTCTTCACCTTCTATAAGATCGGGATAATAATGTGGCAAACGGCCTATTCTTCTTGAATAAAACAAATTATCGCGAGCCATAGAATTCCCGCCACCGTTTATTTTGAAATTCAATATATTATTTCCTTCAATAAAAAACGGGCGTTTCTCACTAAAATATGATTCGAAAGCTGATAAATTTACTTCTGAAGGATCAGCTTCAACCTGTCCGAAATCAGGATTGATTGTAAAATCAAGCGTTAGATCATTAGTAATTCCAACTTTCCCGTTTAAACCTGCCGACAATACCGACTTTTTACCCGTAGCATATGGGTTTCCTTCTTCTTTTTCAAGATATTCTTGTTTAGCAACAACATAAGGAAAAAGATCAAGCTGACGTTTTGGTTTAATATTATTAATTCCTTCTAAAGTTCCGAAGTGATGAACCCATCCGTTTGCATCTCTCGGAACAAATTGCCATAGCGAGCGTTCTTCGTTTCTATAAATTCTTCGGGTAAGTTGCATACCCCAAACATGATTTGCTTTTTTCCCGAATCGTAATTGTGTAAAAGGAATTTTTATTTCGGCTACCCAACCTGAATCAAGCATCGCAGTTTTACCATACCAAATCGGATCCCATGTGTCATCCCAATCATCACCATCTTCCGTAATTGCCTCATCACCCCTCACTCCTGCTGCATTAAGGGTAAATGAAAAAGCAGTCATTTGGTCATTATAACTATCTATATTTATTTCAATAAAATCACCTTCGAAATCATCACGGCGGCACATCCGTCTGTCAATTTCAGCGGGAATACTGTCATAGTTTAGCACACCAAGATATAAATTATCATCATCGTAAAGGATTTTAAAATATGTCGGTTGCGATGGCTGCTTGCCCTCATATGGCCTTTGTTGAATAAAATCACCACCCCATTCAACTAAATTCCAAGATTCATCATCCAAAACACCATCAACTATTATTGGCCCGTTGCTTAATTTTTGAGTTCGGTAGGTTTTCTTTTCAATAGGTTCTTGTGAATAACCAAGTATTACTAAAGACATAAAAAGAAAAAGCAGAAGTTTTTTCATAAATAATTTAATGTTTAAGTTTATTAATTTATAGCAATAAACCCCATGTTTTTTATAAGCATCATTTAATTTATAAAGACTCTTGTAAAACTAATAATGTTACAAATCATTAAACTTTTTATAAAAAGTTTTATTGTTTTTACAATTCATCCTAAAAATTCGACAATTCGGTAAGATAAATTTCGGAAACCTATTTCCTGAGCTAATCTTTGCAGAAAAAATACAAAAATGAAACATTTATTCATTTCAATAATTTTTCTCCTAACTACGATAAACGCCATCGGGCAAACCAAAATATCAGGAAATATAAGCGATAAACATGGTGAAACCCTCCCCGGAGCAAATGTTTATTTTCTTGATTCTTACGATGGAACTTCATCGGACACATCAGGCCGGTTTAATTTTAATACAGAACTTAGCGGGAAACAAACATTGATAGTGAGTTTTTTAGGATATAAAAATTTCTCTAAAGAAATTATTCTTAATGGAAAAGACGTTGAGTTAAATATAATTTTAAAGGAAAGCAATAATCAATTGGATGCTGTAGTAATCTCAGCAGGTTCGTTTGAAGCCGGTGATGCAAAAAAAGCTGTTGTATTAAAACCACTCGATATTGTAACAACTGCCGGAGGGCTTGGGAATATTTACGGAGCTTTGAACACACTTCCGGGAACTCAAACTGTTGGTGAAGATGGACGCATTTTTGTTCGTGGTGGTGACGGATATGAAACAAAAACTTTTATTGATGGAATGTTGGTTGAAAATCCATACTCATCTAAAATGCCCGATGTTCCGGTGAGGGGCCGGTTTTCACCATTTCTTTTTAGCGGAACAATGTTCAGCACAGGAGGTTATTCTGCCGAATACGGACAGGCATTATCTTCAGCATTGGTTTTAAACACTAACGACTTACCTCCAAGAACTGTTTCAAGTATTTCGCTGATGTCGGTTGGTGCGGGTTTTTCACAAACAAAACGATGGAAACGATCGTCGGTTTCTTTTGAAGCGGATTATACAAATTTAGCACCTTATTTTAACTTGATTAATCAGGATTTTGATTGGAAAACTCCACCAAAAGGGATTGGAGGGAATATTATTGCAAGAAAAAAAACAGGCAAAAACGGCCTGATTAAATTCATGGGTACATTTTCACATAGTAAGTCTGAATTATCCTATCCCGATTTCGATAATATTGGTGAAAAAAGTAATATCGGCCTGATCAACGACAATTCATATTTAAATTTAACATACTCTGATATTCTTTCTGAAAAATGGATTTCAAAAGCCGGAATTTCATTTTCCTATAATGATGATAATACTGATATTGATCTTGATAATTTTAGGGAAACAGATAAAACTGTTCAGGCAAAATATACTTTAACACACCTTCTTAATGAAGAAATTATAATAAAATTTGGAGGTGATTTTGTCAATCGTGAATATTCACAAAAATATTTTGATTTTCATAAAAACAAAACGTATAAAATTTCTTTTAATGATAATATCAGTTCTGTTTTTGCAGAAACCGAAATTGCACTCGGGAATAAATTTGCAGCAAGAGCGGGTGGTCGTTTTGAATATTCTTCATTGATATCAAAAATGAACCTTGCTCCCCGAATTTCGCTCGCATATAAAACAGGAAAGAAAAGTCAGGTGTCATTTGCTTATGGGAAATTTTTTCAAAATCCACAAAACAACTTTCTTGTTTATAATAATGATCTTGATTTTGAATCAGCAAACCATTACATTTTCAATTATCAGTGGATTAAAAACGACAGGGTTTTCAGAATTGAGGCTTATTATAAAAAATATCACGAATTGGTAAAATACGACAGTCTTCACTCATCAAATCCCGAATCGTATAACAATACCGGAAATGGATATGCCAAAGGAATTGACATCTTTTGGCGAGATAATAAAACTATTGATAATATTGAATATTGGGTATCATACTCGTATATCGACACGGAAAGAAATTATCTTAATTATCCCGAATCTGCAACACCAACATTTGCTTCAACTCACAATTTGTCAGCAGTCGTTAAATGGTATGTACCAATTTTGCACACTCAATTTGGAGCTACCTATTCTTATAGTAGCGGACGGACATATTTCAACCCGAATACATCAGATTTTTTGAGCAACAAAACTGGCTCTTATAATAATTTAAGTCTGAATGTAAGTTATTTAACAAATATTTTTAAAAAATTCACAATAGTTTATTTTTCGCTTGGAAATATTTTCGGGGTTGATAATATTTATGGCTATCATTATGGTTCAAAACCAAATAAGGAAGGAATTTATAAATCATATCCCATTAAACCCGGATCGAAACGATTCGTATTTCTTGGAGTATTTATCTCAATTTAAAATCAAACAAACAATAATTCAATAAATAATTA
>Ga0208648_1000767_pt1 | contig 29760 bp, 20 predicted proteins | sample AntAceMetag02UKL_FD_184772 | JGI IMG/M metagenome (GOLD analysis project Ga0208648, IMG submission 184772) | Saline lake microbial communities from Ace Lake, Antarctica - Antarctic Ace Lake Metagenome 02UKL (SPAdes) (version 2) | ecosystem: Environmental > Aquatic > Non-marine Saline and...
CCTGTTCGTTCATATGGTTCCGCCTGTAAATAACGGGATCGCTCTATCTGCATGGCGGAATTCATCATAATTGCGATACTGTCCGCAATACCGTCAAGGCCATTTTGAATCAACAGTTCCATTGCAAAGTCAAATTGGGTATTCTTTATTTGGCAGGTCATTGTTCTCTCCTTTTGATTGTTTTGTGATGATTGCAATCCGAAAGGATAAGCAGTGGCCTGCTACTGCCAAGCTTTATTTGAATTTACAGAAAGAATGGTACACTAACCAAAGGCGAGCCCCCCCTGCTCTCTCCGCTAATAACAGCAAAGCGACCTCAGCTTAATAGATCTACTGTATCTTGCAGGAACACAGGTCAGTCAGGAATCCAAAAGTAGAAATTGGAAGTGCGCAGTGGTAACCTCAAGCACTCACCGCAGAACTATGGGGTGAGATGATTATAAGGAGACCAGACCCATCCAGTGGCTGATCTGCCGATCAACATTCTTCCTGAAGTGTCAGATTGTTTGAAAATCTGTCAGCAGAATTGTCAGGTTGGGGTTTGAGGCTACTCCAGATTAATACCGCTGAAAATGCAAGACCGGGTTCCCTGCCGATAAATCTGGTAGTAAAATAGATCAAATATTCATGATAAATCCTCTGGACTGATATCATAAGACGGTTCTCATCTCTGATTATATTTATACCACTAGGCATTTTCAGGATTGATAACTATTTTCTTGAGGGTCCTACCGGGTTTGTGTATGTTGGGGATTCGTTTATTCATTAAATTTCACATGCATGGAGAGGTTCCCGATATGAAAAAAAGAGTAAAAATATGTGCTTCTGCAGTATTTCTTACCTTATTTGTCTGCACAATGTCTGCCGCAGTATTTGCGGCTGGTGATCCTGCACCTGCTGACCAGGTGGTAAAGGAAGCTGGAGAATTATCAGCACCACCGGTGGATATGACCAGCCCGGACACTTATGTACAGGCAATGCAAATGGCAAAGGACTGGGGGATGGCAAACGGGCCACATGTTATTATGGCCCTGGTGATTTTTGTTGTTGGGCGCTGGATTGCCAAATGGGCTACAGGTATGGCTCAGAAAGGCTTTAGAAAGGCGGGTGTTGAATCAACCCTACGTCGTTTCCTGGGTAAGCTCATTTATTATGCACTACTTGCAGGTGTTATCATAGCCGCGGCTGGAGAGCTTGGTATAGAAACAACATCTTTTCTTGCCATAATTGGTGCGGCCGGTCTTGCTATTGGTCTGGCGCTGAAAGATTCCCTGTCTAATTTTGCATCCGGGGTAATGCTTATTTTGTTCAGACCTTTCAAGGTGGACGATGTTGTGACTGCAGGTGGCGTTACGGGAAAAGTTCAACAAATTGATATTTTCAGTACTATCATTTTAACTCCAGATAACCAGAGAATTATTATTCCAAACAGTGGTATAACCGCTGGGGTCATCACGAATATTAATGCCGAAGAAACCCGTCGTGTCGATCTGGTGGTGGGCATTGGCTATGATGATGATATTCGTCTTGCCAAGATGACCCTTGAGGAGCTGGTGAAAGCAGATGCCAGAATTCTTAGCGATCCGGCTCCAGCCATTGCGGTTGCTGAGCTTGCCGATTCAAGTGTCAACCTTATTGTTCGTCCCTGGGTCAAGACAGAAGACTATTGGGATGTCCGTCTGAATCTCACTGAAAGTATAAAGTTGACCTTTGATGAAAGGGGTATTTCTTTTCCATATCCGCAGCAGGATGTACATATGTTTCAGGCGACTGAATAAAAAAATACTGCTCGTCTTCAAAGCGAGCAACAAAGAATAGCAGTTGACTGTGAAATAGCTGTTTTGTATTCTTATGGTCCTATGAAATCAGCTAAAATATCTTTTTATCGATCCTTCAACTGGCGAGTGACTCTTTTGTCAGCAACTTTTGCTGCACTTGTTTTCTCCGGTTGCAGCAGACTGGGGCTGTCCATACAAAAACCAGCCTCTGATACAGCTCTTGGGGAATGTGTCGTTCTGGTTCATGGTATGGGGCGGACTCTTCGTTCCATGGATGAGATGCAGAAACGATTGCTTGCAGCCGGCTATCATACCGTAAGTCTCGGTTATCCATCCACCAGCAAGAAAATTGAAGATATTGTTAGTGCTCACTTTCCACCAGCTCTGGCGCAGTGTCAGCAATTTCAGCCAACCACCGTCCATTTTGTTAGCCATTCTCTTGGTGGTATAGTATTGCGTGCTGTCTTTAAAGATCAAAAACCTGAAAATATGGGACGGGTCGTAATGCTCAGTCCTCCCAATCATGGCAGTGCGGCGGTGGATAGTCTCAAGGACTGGTGGTTTTACAAATGGTTGAACGGTCCTGCCGGGCAACAGCTAACCACCGATGACAACTCTTTTCCCAATCAGCTGGGTCCTGTGGATTATCCGGTGGGGGTTATTACCGGGGATCGCTTTATCTTCTTTGACTTCTGGCTCTCTGCAATTATTCCCGGCCTCGATGATGGTAAGGTCTCGATAGTGAGTGCCCAGCTGGAGGGGATGCAAGATTTTCTGGTGGTTCATGAGACACATCCCTTTATTATGAATTCAGAATATGTGCAGGATGAAACACTCTATTTTCTAAGGAATGGTATATTTAAGCATCAGCAAAAGCCATTGCTGCCAGCATCGGGCTCGGACTGGTTTTCTTATCCCAGCGAGTAAGGCGTGTCTGCTATGATTTCTTTGATCACGAAAACCGGACTCTTTTTTCTGCTGCTTCTCTTCTTGAACGGCTGCCAGCCAAAGGTGTATCTCATGCCTGCTCCGATTGGGCTCACTACTGATACCCAGTTCTTTTTGCTGAGTGATGAGAGTACTGATGACAATCTACTCTATACCTTATATGCCACAAATCGTATTCCCTTCAATAAAAGTGACAATTCCACAGGATATTCTATATTTCCATCCAGCAAGCTTGAGCTTGGTTTCCTGGTGTACAGCGTCGGCTCAGCAGGGATGAGCTGGGAAGATCTGTACCGGGAATCGTTGAAACGGGATCGGGATGAAGATCTTCTCCTTACCCAGGAATATGTAAGACCGATGGCGGTGTATAGTGACGATGATGATCTGCAGCGTAGCAGTGCAAGGGCAGAAGGGTTTTTTGAGAGAATAAACGAAGCCCTGATAAATAGTTATGATAAGGATATTACAATTTATGTTCATGGTGCCAATTCTAATTTCTATCGGGCCACTGCCCAGGGTGCTCAATTTTTTCACTTTACCGGTCATAATTCCATTATATTGAGCTTTTCCTGGCCATCTGCAGAAAATCTGCTCAAGTATAAGACTGATGTTCTTCATGCCAAAAAAACAGTCCCTGCCTTTGGCCAGTTGCTCGAAATTTTAGCGATTCATACAGAGGCACGCAATATCAATATTATTGCTTATAGTGCCGGAGCTCAGGTAGTAGCTCCGGGGCTTGCGTATTTGCACGATCTTCATCCCGAGCTTTCTTCCAGTGAATTGAAAGAAAAACTACGCATTGGCGAGGTCTATTTTGCAGCTCCGGACACAGCGTTTAAACCCTTTGTGGAGCGATATTTAAAATTCAGGGATATTGTAAAGCGGACAACCATTAGCTTAAATGTGAATGACAGGATTCTTTTGCTTGCCGCTATGCAAAATGGGACATCCAGACTTGGCAGGCCGGATACCAGTGAGTTGAGTGACAGTGAAAGACAAACCATGCTTGAAACGCTGGATACGCCAGACCTTGATGTGATAGATGCCGGTGGATCCAAGGCCTTGAATATCGGAAAAGGCCATGATTACTGGTACAGTAATCCGTGGGTCAGCAATGATTTGTTGATGCTGCTGATTTTCAATGCGAGTCCGGAAGAGCGGGGTCTTATTCCGTCTCGCAATGAGGCGGGAGCTACTTTGTATTATTTTCCTGCTGACTATGCTGAAACGGTTCCATATTTACTGGCCGAGCAGAAAGAGAAGGCGAATGTGTCCCCTGGATTGAAAAAAGAGGTACAGGAATGAAACGTTTTTTGCTGATGCTCCTTATCCTGTCCGCTCTTCTGCTTTTTGCAGGTGGACTGTTTCTAAAAAGGGGGATTCATGTCGAATCCTTGAGTACTGGACCGGCAACACTCAACAACATATCGCTACAGTGGCACACGAAGCTGGAATTACAGATAGAAAGTCTTGTTGTTGATCCTTCTCAGGACGATGGCGGGAATAAACCAGCACCTGATCTCAGCTTTATAGGTAAAGCAGTTCCCCTGGTGCAATGGATCGATCGTCTGTTTTCAAAGATCACCGTTGGAGCAATCAGTGTCGGGAAGGTGAATGGTAGCCTGCTCTATGAATCCTCGCTGGCTCATCTTAAGCTCTCTTCTCAGGTAGTTGCTCTGGAGACGACTGTCAGGCTGGATGAAAATGTCCTGACTGCTGATATCCAGGAATTACGAAGTGACAGATTTCATTCCCAGGCAGCCGGTGTCGTCCATTTTGATCTGGATGCTAAAAAAGGTGGCGGGAAATTTTCTGTAAATCTGGCTGGTTCCCTACCAGTGAATCTTTCGCTCACCATGGATCGAAAACAACTCTTCTTTGAGGGGACAGAGGCCGGGGAAATAACAAATATTACCCCCTTTGTTGATCTGTTCGGGCTTGATCACTCTATTCAGAAATGGATCACCGATTACCTGACCGGAACCCGTTATAATTTGAAATCATTTTCAGGAAATTTTCCCTGGAATGATCCCATGGTCTTGCTTGAGAGCTTTGTCGCGGAAGTGCGGGTTGATGGCTGTCAGTACACATTTGCTCCGGGCCTTGAGGCAATACAGTCAGATTATACAGATGTGCTCTTCAAAAAAGGTATCCTTGTCATAACTCCCCATCATTCTACATTCTACGGGCAGGATGGAGAAAAATCATGGCTGGATATTAATTTTAATGACATCGATAATATTCTCCTCACAGCCTATATTCTTACCCATGCAAAGGCTAATCAAGATATAGTAAATTTATTAAAATATTATGATATCCCCTTACCGGTCCTGCAGACAGAGGGGGAAACTGCTGTCGATTTGACGCTTTCCATAAATCTGAATTCTGAACTGGTAACGGCTTACGGTATTTTTCTGGTTGAAGATGGGCGTGTTGACTATTCCGGGGCAAATTTTGGCGTCAAGGATGCCAGGATTATACTTGATACCAACAAGATTACTTTTGAACAGATGCAGGTCAGCTTTGCACGGATGCTTGTGGCAGATATTGCAGGAGTATTTGATGCTGCTACTGCAAGTGGGAATCTTGATATCACCCTGCAGGAGTGTGAAGTCGCAATAGGGGAATCAAAATTGACCCTTAATGGCTCAGAAAAAAAGCCAATAATTCACTACACAATTAGCCCTGACGCTGCACTGGTTGCTGTCGAGGCATCATCCTGGAACATAGGCGCATTATCCTTAAATCTGGGATCTTTCAGTACCCCTTTTTCCCTTGATACGTTTTCAGGGACTCTTTCATCCACGTCGCTGTCATGTCCTCCCTTTGTGGCAACGGAACTATCCGGGATATTCTCATTGAAAGAGCAGCGCTTAGATCTGCAATGCAGTCTTGTCCAGTGTCAAATAAAGGATTTGAAACTTCAAGAGAGTCTCGATGGTCTCCAAATTCAGTACGACAAGGGGTTGACCATCCGAAGTGTAAAGGAATCTCAGTGGCTCCTCAACAGTATTCCGGTCACTCTTTACCCTTCAGAATTTAAGTTTTCCGATGCTCTTTTTTCTGTGACGGGCGGCGGAATACGCTATGGGAATATTTTTGACGCAATTCTTTCAGGGATTTACAACTTTCATACCCAACATGGGGAATTTCTTCTGGATGATCTTGATATCAAAAAAGAGAGTATTGGTCATTTTTTAACCCCGAAGACTGCTTTATCGGTTGAAGTTGATGGGAATAAAGAGAGCCTGCTTCTCAAGGTTCCTGAATTGGAAATGGAGATGACAAGTAGTGCAAAGGCTAAAATCTGGTCACTTCTACTCAAAAATCTGGGCGCTGTGTATGAGCATTCACCACTCTTGCAGCGCTATATGGTGAAGAATGGAAATCTCGCAATTGAATCGAAAGATGATGCGGGCTATCATTTTTCTGCTGATATTCCTTTTGACTATTCTCTACTGGTTAAAGATGGAATTCCTCTGGATCACTATCAGATCCAAGGAGAGTCCGGTGATAACGGGTTCCGGGCAACCGTCAATAGAGATCTGGAGATAGTCTATGATGATGATTTCAGGATTTTAACAAGGGATCTCTCCTTTAATATTCCCGCAATTATGCAGCTTTTGAAAGATCTTCCCAGCCCCGCAGGTACTGATCGTAAAGATACGGAAAAGGTAGACGTGACACTTAGTGCTCAAAAGACGAGCCTTTTTTTCACATCTGAAAGAGAGGTCCTGGCCGACGAGATCACTCTGGTATACCGTGATGAAAAAGCCATTCTGCATTTGCAACATGGCCTAGGTAGTATCTCTTTAGATATTGATGAAGAGAAGGTGTTTTCTTTGACAGGTGAGGGGCTGAATGATGCCTTTATGAGTGGCTTGTTGGCGGGGGCAAACTTTCAGAAAGGGGCGATGCGGATAGCGGCAAGAGGGACATTTGACGATTTTACAGCAATGTTCAAGATAGAAGATACTGTCTTGAGGGATTTTAAATCATTAAATAATATTCTTGCCATGGTTAATACCATTCCAGCTCTCGTGACCTTTAGTCTGCCGTCTTACAATACTACAGGATTACCTGTGGATAGTGTCGTTGCCGGGATAGAAATGGTGGATGGTGTGGCAACATTTAAAACTCTGGGACTTGAGTCACCGGAAATGACGATTAAGGGCAGCGGGTGGATCGATCTGCCTCAACAATTGCTTGAGATGGATTTGAATCTTATTACAACAGCAAAAAAGAATGTGAATAAAATTCCCCTCGTTGGCTATATTCTGGTTGGGAAAAAGAAGCGACCTTCTATTTCTGTTAAGCTGTCAGGGGATCTGTTTGATCCGGAAGTGGAGAACTCAACTTTCCAGGAGGTTGCATCTGTTCCTTTTCAGATACTCTATCGGACATTGGCCTTACCGGCTCATTTGGTTTCTCCTGTCTTTGGTTTCGAAACAGGGGGCGAGGAGGAGAAGGTTGAAGATGGAGAAGGTTGGATGGTTGACGATGAAAAAACTAAGTAGTAACCATAAAAAAGGGGGTAACTATTCACCGAAATTGAGTTTGAGTCGGAATTGCATAACGAATACGCTGGTAGGAAACTGGGGACATGACCCAATTCGTCTTTGTCTTTTGAATTGGGATCGTGTCCCCCGATTCCGGATACATATTGTTCTGTTCAATAACATGGTGGATAGTTACAAAAAAGGCAGGATTTCCTGTTGGAAACCCTGCCTTTCATTTTGTTCTACAGACTGTAGAAAATCAGCAACCGCCGATTCCTCAGCCACCCGCTTTTTTTACAGGAACAGGAGCACCCTCTTTAGTGAGTGGACTGCCAATGTATGAGCGGGAAACTTTGATACGTACATTGTCAGCAATTTCCAGTGTGACTGCGCTGTCGGTCAGGCCGGTGATGGTTCCGTGGATTCCGCCTTTTGTAACAACCTTGTTGCCGGCTTTCATCTCATTGAGAAACTGCTGCTGCAGCTTGGCCTGTTTTTGCTGAGGCCTGATAAGCATAAAGTAAAAGACACCAAATATTAGAATAAGTGGGATAAAAGAGGCTATGCCTCCGGCTCCACCTGCTAATCCACCGTCTGCTGCGTATGCGACTCCTGTCATGGTTATTCCTCCAAATATCAATATGGTAATTTTAGAAAGTAATTTTCTGAGTTCTTATGTTTAATCACTCTGCCTCAAGCCTGCCATAAAAATCGTTACGAAATGTTGAAAAGCAATCCTTTTCGATGGCTTCACGCATTTCTGACATGAGATGGAGATAGTAGTGAAGATTGTGGATGGTGTTTAAGTGGTAACTGAGAATTTCCCGGCATTGAAAAAGATGACGCAGATAGGCCCGTGAATAGTTACGGCAGGTGTAGCAGTTGCAGTTCGGATCAAGAGGTTTTTTGTCATCACGATACCTGGCATTTTTGATCACCACTTTTCCCGTACTGGTGAACATGGTTCCGTTTCGTGCATTGCGTGTGGGCATAACGCAATCAAACATATCTACACCCCGATACACTCCTTCCACCAGATCCTCGGGGGTTCCAACTCCCATAAGGTAGCGTGAGTAGTCTTCCGGCAGATGAGGAATAGTTGCCTCTGTCATATCCTGCATCAATGCTTTCTCTTCTCCTACACTTAGGCCCCCGATTGCGTAACCGTCAAACCCGATATCAATCAAGGCCTCGGCATGTGCCTTTCGCAGGTCGTGGTGCATTCCTCCCTGGACGATGCCAAAGAGGAGTTGTCCGGTATCACTCTGGGCGTCTCGGCAACGCTGGGCCCAGCGACTGGTGAGATCCGTTGATTTGATAGTTTCTTCACGGGTTGCAGGGTAGGGAATGCAAGTGTCAAGACACATCATGATGTCTGATCCCAGTGACTCCTGTACCTGGATCGCATCTTCGGGGCTCAGGAAGAGTTTGGCCCCATCAAGGTGGGATCGAAATGCTGCTCCCTCTTCTGTTATTTTGGCAAGATCCTTCAAGCTGAAAATCTGAAATCCACCAGAGTCTGTGAGGATGGGCCGATCCCAGTTCATGAAATTATGAAGGCCTCCAAAGCTGCGGATCAACTCCTGTCCCGGGCGAATAAAGAGATGATAAGTGTTGCCGAGAATAATCTGGGCATTCATCTCTTTGAGGTTTTCCGGTGTTATGGATTTCACCGTGGCCTGGGTGCCAACGGGCATGAAGATCGGGGTTTGAATGGTCCCGTGCAGAGTCTTGAGTTCTCCACGACGGGCGGCACAATCCGTTGATTTACTGAGTAGAGTGAAGGGTGATTCTGGCATTGTATTCGTTTCTCCTGCGCAAGGGCAGTTTTCTGTAGCGCTTCAGATGGCAACTCATGGTTGAAAAAGCTATCGGCTGTGACTGTTTAAAGTACAGGCTAACATACAATGACAAGGAAATAGATACCATTAAAACTGAAGAAATTTTGTAACTATTAACCGAAATTGAGTTTGAGTCGGAATTGCATAACGAATACGCTGGTAGGAAACTGGGGACATGACCCAATTCGTTTTTGTCTTTTGAATTGGGATCGTGTCCCCAGATTCCGGTCAGATTCCGGATAAATATTGTGCCGTTCAATAGCATGGTGAATAGTTACGAAATTTTTTCTCGCACCTCGATTAGAGAAAAGAATTTCACCAATGGACAGACATTATTTAATGAGCATACGCATAAAACTATTGGGTTGCGTTGTGATTTCGTATAGAGATAAAGGAGAGCAATAGAAAAAACTAAGCTTTAAAAAGTCATTCTCACCTATCTTTCCTCTAACGTTGAGTGGTTTCCGATGCTAGTAAATACCTTATTTAAATACTGGACATACAGAGTATTTGCTCCAGGAGCAGTGCTACGTTCAACTTATGAGTCTTTTCAGGAACTCCTGGAGTATGATGGACGGACGCATGAAGAGATGGCGGAGCTTGAGGCCCTGTATTATCAGGGGATCAAGGAGGATTTTAGCAGTATTCGTAGCCGTTACGAAAGTTTCTCTGCAAATGTTCTGGGAATGGTGGAAAGTCTTGAAAGGATGGCTCCCGGTTCCCATGTGACCCTGAAGAGTTATTATAAAAAGTTTGATTTTTATAGTAAATTCCTCCTGGCTCCTCCGCAGCTTGATAGTAAGCCTCCCTTTGTCTGTTCTTTGCAGAAAGGAGCTGGTCGGGAAGATCTTGTTGGAGGCAAAGCCTCACAGCTGGCAGTACTCAGAGCTGACCTGAATCTTGCTACTCCCGAAGGCTTTGTGGTTACAGCAAACAGTTTCAACTATTTTATGGCCTATAACGATCTTCGCAGGCCCGTTGATGAGATTCTCTGCAACATAGAAAGTTTAAAACCCCAGAGTCTGGTGGCAGCATCCGTTCAGCTTGTCGATTTAATAATGGAGGGTGATATTCCCCCTGAAATCAGCGAGGGAATTACTGTTGCCTGGAAAAGTTTCTCCAGTGGTTTTGGTACCAGCCCTCTTGTCGCAGTACGCAGCAGTTGTCTTAATGAGGATGGGGCCTGTTCCTTTGCCGGACAATATCTGACCCTGCTCAATGTTTCCGGTGATACTATACTTGATGCCTGGCGCAGAGTAATCAGTAGTAAGTACAGTCCAGAATCTCTGGCGTATCGTATTCATTCCGGTCTTGGAGATGAGGAAACGGCTATGGCAGTCCTGGTTCTTGAGATGGTGGATGCAAAGACCAGTGGTGTTTTGTATACGGCTGAACCATCTGGCGATCAGAAAAAAAAAATTTCCGTTCATGCTGTGAGTGGTCAGGGAGATGCCCTTGTGAGCGGTCGGGTGATCCCTGAGTCCTATGAAATGGATGCAGGAGAGGAGGACGGAGATAAAAATACCGCAATATTAACACGCCAGGAACTTCTACAGCTCCTGGCAGAGGGGAAACGTATCGCTGATCATTTTGATTCCCCAAGGGATGTGGAATGGTCAATTTCAAAGGAAGGACGGCTTATTTTTTTACAAAGCAGGCCTCTTGGTATCCAACATTCCATGGAGGTTGCTCATACGGTAAAACCTTTGTCAGACAAAGGTCGTTTTTTGTTTAAAGCAGGAGTGACGGCTGCAATGGGACAGGCCTGTGGTCCGGCATATGTTGTCGATTCTGAGCATTTATTAGAAGATGTGTCCCCGGGGGCAATTCTTGTGTTGAGAGAGACCCTGCCCTCTGCTGTTCGTATTTTAAAGCAGGTTCGTGGTGTGGTTGCGGAATTGGGTTCTGTTGCGGGCCATTTTTCCACCGTATGCAGAGAGTTTGGCGTTCCTTTGCTGCTCGCTGTAGGAGATGCCGTTGAAGAAATTGCTCATGGAGAAGAGCTCAGTCTTTTTGCGGATATCCAAGAGGTATGGCAGGGAGATTGTCTGCCGCAGGAAAAAAACATACCACTCCATGAGGTGCAGGCATCACTTCCCTATTTTCGAAGACTGAATAGCCTTCTGCAATTTGTCACTCCATTGAATCTGCTTGATCCTGAGTCCAAAAGCTTTGCCGCTGAATCCTGTCGTTCGCTCCATGATATTATCCGGTTTTCCCATGAGCAGGCGGTACGAACCATGTTTTCTCTGGGAGACAGGGGGAGTGGTAGATCAAAGGGGAAACGGAAACTCCTATCCGATCTTCCCCTTGATGTCTTTCTGCTGGATGTTGGCGGTGGCCTGCAGCTGCAAAACGCAGGGAAAGATGGTGTTAACGAGGGCGAGATCCGTTCCACTCCCTTTCTTGCTCTCTGGCAGGGGCTGACTCATCCCAGTGTGGAGTGGGGGCAGAGGTCCCATTTCGACTGGAAAAGTTTTGATGAAATTGCCCTTGCCGGTGGCGTTGCCAACAAGGATTCATCTGAATTCGCAAGCTTTGCAGTACTTGGCAGCAATTACGTAAATCTTAATATGCGATTCGGCTATCATTTTACCCTGGTTGATGCCATGTGTGACCAGGATGCGGCGAAAAATTACTGCCAGCTGCGTTTTGCAGGAGGCGGTGGCGATTTTTCCGGACGGAGCCTGCGAATAGACTATGTTGAGACCATACTTAAAGAGAGTGGATTTCAGGTTACTCCCAAAGGGGACCTTCTGGATGCCAGGCTGCAACAAATGTCAGCAGAGGAAATGCTGGAAAAGTTGCGGATTGTGGGACGCCTTCTGGGAGTAACAAAGTTAATGGATATGCGCTTAAAAGATGAAAATATGGTAAAAGAACAGGTGAAGGTGTTTTGGGAGGCCGCTCAGTAAAATGAAAGAAAAAAACATGTCATATCAGCTTACCTGGTTAACCAGCCAAATTGCAGTTGGTTACGCCCCTATGTCCTACGAAGAGCTTGATTCCATCAGAGATCAGGGCATAGGAGCCATAGTCAATCTGTGCGGAGAATTCACCGATCTCCATGAGATTGAGATACAGTCAGGTTTTGAGGTCTGTTATCTCCCGACTCCGGATGAATGTGCTCCGGATATGGAAAAAATGAAAGAGGCTCTGGAGTGGCTGGATGAGGCCCTCTACTTAAAGAAAAAGGTCCTTATTCATTGCCGTCATGGACATGGAAGGACGGGTACCTTTATCTCCGCCTATTTTTTGCGGCGGGGACTGGCTCTTAAGTATACTGAAAAAACCCTTAAAGGAACCAGGGCCAATCCCACCAATTATAGCCAGTGGAAGCTCCTTAAAAAGTACAGCAAGCAGCAGGGAAAGCTAGATGCCAGGGAAGCAAGCATAGAAAATCCAAGCACAATAGACCTTTTGCCCTTCTTTCGGGATTATGAAGCGTTGCTTACGGAGGCTGGTAGCCTCGAACTTGATACCGCTATCTGTAGCCAGCCCTTTGAATTACAGCTGATAGAGGCCGTTTATGTCAGCCATGTGATTAATTCACAGTTAAGTCGGGAAAAACGCAATACTGTCCTTGAACAAGCGCTTAATGTTCCAGCCCGGGAAAAATATCAGTGCCCTCTTTTTGAAGAAGGTAATTGTCTGATCCATGACAGACGGCCTCTGCGTTGCCGTGCCATTGGAGATGGCGAGAAAAAAAATACTCTAACTACAATAACGACAAAACTATCCAGGGATATCTTTCTGGCTTTAACCGAGTCATTTCTCTCCGCTGATACCCTGCGTTTTTCAATTGTTGATACCGTGTCAGGTCGTTTTGTGCAGCAGTACTTCCAGGCTACCCGTGATAAGAGGGAGGCCTGAAAGAAAATGGAAGACGTAACGAGCAGACGACTTCTCATCGTGGATGATGAAAACGATTTGCTTATACTTTTGCGTAAGGTTCTGGCTAAAAAATGCAGTTGTGATGTGGCTATTGCCCAGTCCGGTAAAGAAGCTCTGGAGAAGATCAGTTCCTGGCATCCGGATGTGATCATGACAGATATTGTTATGCCCGACATGGATGGCCTGCAGCTGCTCAGTAAAGTGTATGAAATAGATAGAACCCTCAGTGTTGTCATTATGACTGGTTACGGCACCATAGAGATGGCAGTGACAGCTCTGAAAAATGGGGCCTACGATTTTTTGGAAAAGCCCTTTGATAACTCCAAAATAAGTCTGATTATCCTGCGCGCCTTTGAGCGTACACAACTGCTGCGAGAAAACCAACAACTGCATAAAGAGTTGCAGAAGAGTGACAGACCGACGGAATTTATTGGAAAGAGCGCTCCCCTGCAACGGGCCATAGATCTCCTGACCAAGCTTGGGCAGAGTGATGCAACGGTTTTGATTCGTGGAGAATCCGGAACCGGAAAAGAAGTTGCAGCCAGAACCATTCATGCAATGAGCCACCGTGGAAAGAAAAAAATGATTACGGTGAACTGTCCGGCTCTGCCAGAACAGATCCTGGAAAGTGAACTCTTTGGATATGCCAAGGGTGCTTTTACCGGAGCAGATCGCGATAAAGACGGGCTTTTTCTCGAGGCCTCAGGTTCCACTATCCTTCTCGATGAAATTGCTGATATTCCCGTTTCCCTTCAGACCAAATTACTACGTGTTCTCCAGGAAAAAGAAATTCAACCTCTTGGGCAGACCAGTACGGTAAAAGTTGACGTCCGAGTACTTGCGTCTACCAATCAGGACCTTGAAGCCAAGATTGCCGCGGGAGAATTCCGAGAAGATCTCTTTTATCGCTTAAATGTGATGACGGTTACCATGCCGTCACTGGATGATATACGGGAAGATATCCCTCTGCTGGCTCTCCATTTCTTTGCTATTTATGTAGAGGAGTATCATCGGGAAGGTATGGAACTTTCCCATGAAGCGCTGAAGTGTCTGGAGAGAAGGGAGTGGAAGGGGAATGTCCGTGAGTTGCAGAACAGGATTAACCGTGCCGTCCTCCTCACTCCCGGCAGTATAATAACCCCAAAGGATCTTCTCAGTCCTGAGGAATTGGCAAAAGATGGTTCCGCAAATACAACAACGGTGGAAGTTCCTGTCTGTGTCTATCGACTCCCCTATAATGAAGCAAAAGAAGAGGTAATGTCTTCCTTTTCTTCCACCTATCTGGAGAGAGCTCTGACCATGAGTAATGGTAATGTGTCTGCGGCCGCCCGTGCAAGCGGATTGGGTCGTCAATCATTTCAGCGTCTGATGCAGCGCTTCAAGGTAAGCTCACAATCATTTAGAGATTGATTCCGGATTTCTCCGTAACAACACATTTCCTTTTCTTCTCCCGGTACATTTCCTGAATATCAAATCTGCATCGATTGTGCGGCAGTGGGGGAGTGGCGCCATTCTTTTATCTACTTTATATCAAAAAAACACATATATACAGAGGTGTGCTGAGGTGGTAGTTATTTGTCGGTGTGCACTGTTGTTGGTGCAGTGCATCTTTGTCGATGCGCTTTCAGGAAAGTGTCGATAAAATGTTTTTTACCACGATGTTACATGCCTTCACAAATAAGTACTTGATTTTTCGTCCTAGTGTGAAATGCTTAATTTGACTCTAAATGTGGCACTGTATGTGCAGTGTAATTTGTGATGTGGGCCACTGCCTATTGTGGAAGGCAGGTACTAGCAGGTCTGTGGTAAGCCTATAAAATACTTTGAAGGTACGAAATGAACCTTGTTAATTCAACACACAGAATGTCCCCGTTTCTCCTCCTATTGACACTGACTGTGTTTCCTGGAAATGCCTGGGCTGTGCAAAGCCACGGTGCTCCGGAAGGTTTATACGTCCATCAACTGGCCCATGTCTTTTTTACCGCCGCATTGTGCTATCTTATCTGGGGAATTCGACAGAGTGCCTTTAAGTCGCGAGGGTGGCGGTTTCTACAGATCTTTTGTGTTTTTATGGCTCTCTGGAATGTGGTGGCTTTTACTGGACATTCTCTTGCCTCCTACGTGGACAATGCACATTTTATCCGTGAGGGAGGGTATCTGACTACCAGGCTAGAGGGGCCCTTTACCAGCGTAAAACTTTTGTTTTATTTTACTAAGCTTGACCACCTTTTTAGTGTTCCCGCGCTCTTGTTTCTCTATCTGGCAATGAAGGGAATATACAAAAGCAGTTGTGAGGTGGAGGAAATATGACCAGTATTCCCATGCTTCCAGCCATACTCGTGGATATGGTTGGATCATTTATTATCATCATTTTGTCCTTTCTCTCTCTACGCTATGCCTGGCTTCTCATCCGTAAGCAACCGGATAATTTCCTCTGGGGTTTTCTCTTCTATTTTTGTCTCACCCTAGTGTGTTTTTCTGTTTCCCGGGCAGTTGGACATCTTCTCAAACAAATTTTCCTAATATTCAATAATAAGGATCAGTGGCAGGTATTAGCACCCTACAGCGGTGGATTTAATACTCTGCTGATGATTTCTCTTGCTGCTGTAAGTATCTATTATCATAAGGGGATAGAGGGGTTTCGTGCCATTCAGCAAAAAGCACGCAGCCTGAAAGAAGCCAATGAACAGCTTGAGGTGTCAGCCGACAAGTTATTGAGACTGAATGTTGATCTTGAAGGAATAGTAGAGACACGGACCATGAAACTTGCTGCTTCTGAAAAGAAATTCAGAAATTTTTTTAGCAATTCCAAAGATATGGTTTACTTTTGTAATGCAAGTAACAGGCTTGTTAATATGAACTCAGCAGGCTTGGATATGCTGGGCTATTCCATGGAAGAAGAACCAGAGCTCAGTTTGCATCAGGTGTTTTGCAATGAAGAGGATTTGGACAACTATTTTGAGACCATCGTTTCCGTTGGGTTTGTGGAAGACCTTGAGGCTGAATTTGTTCGAGCCGATGGAACTGTTATTTACGTGCTTCTCTCTGCAACAGCTCTTTTTGACGAAGATCGGGAATTTGTGGGATGCGAGGGGATTGCCAAGGATCTCACCCGAGTCAGAACCATGATGGAGCAACTTGCCTCCAGTGAAAAAATGGCTTCTGTGGGACAAATGGCAGCAGGGGTTGCTCATGAAATCAATACCCCTCTTGGGGTGATTTTAGGCTATTCCCAATTAATGATGGATGATTTCAGTCCAGAAAGTGAAGAGGGACAAAGTCTGCAGGTTATCGAACGCCAAGCTAAGGCCTGCCGTAAAATAGTTGCTGATCTTCTCAAATTCTCCCGCCAGTCTGAAAGTGCTCGCGAAAATATCATGGTCTATGAAGTGCTGGAAGATGTCCTCGCCGTAACAGAACACACTCTCAGTATGGATCATATCCACGTCCATCGTGATTTGGATGAAAATATACCGACAATTGTGGGAGACACCGAAAAATTACGTCAGGTTTTTGTCAACTTTATCAACAATGCCCATCATGCCATGGAAGAGCAGGGTAGTGGCGATTTATTCCTCTCCTGTCACTACGAAGAAGCGGCCAACCAGGTGGTGGCAACGATACGGGATACTGGGCATGGCATTCCGACGGAAGTTGTGGCAAAGATTTTTGATCCTTTTTTCACCACCAAATCCGTGGGTAAGGGGACGGGACTGGGGCTCTCTGTTTCCTATGGAATTATTCAGGAACATGGAGGCACAATAGACGTTGAAAGTCCGGCCAAAAGAGACGATGGCGAGCCAAAAGGCACTGCTTTCCATGTGAGATTTCCGGTTACACTGAGGGAATCTGCTTCAGTTAAAAAATAATAGAATACATAATTGATCTGCATATATAAAAAAAAACCATAGGAGATAGGTCATGGCTGAGATACTGGCTTTAGACGATGTACAGGATGCAACGGTACTGATCGGAAAAATTCTTACAAAAAAAGGACACAAGGTTCACTGCTTTACCGACGAGGATAAGGCAATAGCTTTTGCCAAGGAGAATACTGTTGATTTGGCGATTCTTGACATAAAGCTTGAGAAAATGAGCGGTGTTGAGGTTCTTGGCTTTCTCAAAGAAGTACAGCCATCCATGAAGGCAATTATGCTCACTGGTTACCCTACGGTTGAAACAGCACGTGAGGCTATCAGCCTTGGCGCCGATGAATATTGCGTTAAACCCATTGATCGCGATGAGTTGGAAGAAAAAGTTGAAAAAGTCCTGAAGTCAAGAGGCACGAAAAGCGCAATGAGCGTCTAAGGAGTGGTGAATAGCATGGATATTAAAGCAACAAACCTGGCAAGAGCAAAGATTTATCAGTTTCTTTCTACCCTCTATAGGGACGAAATCCCTCTGTGGCTTATCGAGAAGATGGGAGAGAAGGCTTTTCTTGGTCAGATTAAAAAGCTTCAGGAAGTGTGTACCATTCAGGACTTTTGTTCTGGGCTTGGTCGGATGCGCGGTACCCTGGAATCTTCATCCTCTGCAGAAGTTTTTAACGAACTCCGCTATGAGTATGCTGACCTTTTCCTTAATGCCAGTAATAATCCCGCCTTTCCCTATGAGTCATGTTATGCAACCCGGGAACCTCTTGTTATGCAGGAACCGGTTGTAAAAGTACGTGAGGCCTTGAATAAAGCCGGATTGCACAAGAGTGAAGGCTTTCTTGATCTGGATGATCATATCGCAGCCGAACTTGAACTTATGCGTCATTTTGCAGAACAGGCCGCTTATAAAGGGGTAAAGCAGGAGACTGAGTTTGATTTCCTGCGGAACCATCTTATGAGCTGGGTGGTGGAATTTTCGGCAGTACTTACCAGTGCCGCCAAGACAGAATTCTATCGGGGTCTTGCAGAGATTACCATGAGTTTTCTTTTCAACGAACGCATGTTCAGTTTTGCCATGCTCTCCCAGCAGGCCACCGATGATTCCTACGGATTTATCCTGGAAAATATGAGTAAGGCCATTGCAACACTTGAACTTGGGGATGAATACGTAACCCTTGAAGAAGGTACGGTTGCACCGGAGAAGTTGAAGAGCGTTAAATCGCATTGTTTTATCTGTCTTGGGCTCTGTGGTCAGGAGTTGAAGGTTAAAGATAACATTATTACGGGTTGTAAAGGATTACCAGGTGATCCCAAGGGTGCTGGCAGACTCTGTATCAAGGGGGCCAATGCCCACCATAACACCTATTCGGCCTATAGGCTGAAAACTCCTTTGATCAAGGAAAACGGCAGATTCCGTAAGGCCAGTTGGGAAGAAGCCCTTGACCGTACCGTCGAAGCCCTGAAAGCTGTTGATCCCACAGAAGTTGGTTTTCATCGCGGCAATGATTTTAACAACTGGTGTCACGAGGCAGTGATGTCTGCCTATGGTACCCCGAATAAGGTAACTCACAGGCAGATGTGCGATAATCCAGCACGTATGGCCAATGAGAACAACTTCAGTGAAAAACGTCCCTGGATAGATTACCAAAATTCTGAATTAATCATGCTCTTTGGTATGAATGAACTGGCCACTTCTGCTGGACAGCGTAAGGTTGCCGATCTGAAAAAGGCAGTTAAACGTGGCGCCAAACTGATTGTAATCGATCCTAGGCGCAGTGAGACCGCCAATATTGCCTCAGAGTGGATTGCCATCAAGCCAGGAACAGATGGTGCCATGGCTATGGCCATGTGCTATGTGCTGGTCAAAGACGACCTCTATAACAAAGACTTTGTTGAAAACTGGACCTATGGATTTGAGGCCTTTAAAAAACGTCTTATGGGTGAAGAGGACGGAATTGTCCGAACACCTGAGTGGGCAGCTGAAATCTGCGGGATTTCAGCAGGCACTATTACTCGTCTGGCCCATGAGTTTGCCATTGCAGCACCTGCCGTTGGAACCAACAGCTGGACAGGAGTAACCCAGGCACCAAATACCCTCCATGCCACCCAGGCACTTATTGCCATGAACGGTCTGATGGGTACCTTTGACGCACCAGGCGGTCCATCCATTATTCGTAAGAAAAAATTGGCTTCAGCGTGGGGTGACGATCAGGCCAAACCACCAAACAACGCACCTAAAACAAAGTTGGATAAGGGCCACCTCTGGAGCGGCTGGATCCCCGCTTATTTTGAAAAAGATGTTGATGAAGGGAAACTGAAGGCCATGCTTTGCTACTTTGGAAATCCAGTCATGTCCTGTGGGAGTGAACCCTCGGTCAAACGGGCTATAGAAAAGCTGGAATTTTCCTGTTCCATTGACTGCTATATGTCCAATACCACCGAGCTCTGTGACGTGGTTCTGCCGGACTGTACCTATCTTGAGCAGAGTCGGGTGGTTGCTGACTGGATGTATGAGTCTTTTATCTCACTTTTTCAGCGGGCTATCAAACCGATGTACGACAGCAAGTCGGTTGTCTCCATTTTTCAGGAGATTGCCAAGCGACTGGGATACGGTGAATATTTCACCTGGAAAAATGAAGACGAATTCCTTGAGAATCAACTCCGCAATCAGGATATCACCCTGGAAGAGCTGCGTAAGGTTGGATATCACATCACCGACCCGCATGAATACTATAAATATAAAGAATGGGATTCTATGAACCCGCCTGCTGGCTACGGTGCTTCAGGGAATACCAAGACCGGAAAGTACAACTTTATGAATCCTCTGGCCGAAGAGAATGGCGTCGATGGCCTTCCTGATTACAAAGATCCATGGGAAGACTGGCCAGAACTTGAGCCGGATGCAGATCATCCCATGATTCTCGGATTTTTCCGGGTACTCGAGCATGAGCATACTTCCACTTTCTGGAATGTTTCGCTGATGAAGGCCTGCGGTACGAATCCTGTATGGGTCAACTATGTGGATGCCAAGGAGCTGGGTATTGCTGACGGCGATGCCGTGAAAATCAGTTCACCATGGGCATCCGTTGAGGCCGTAGCCAAGGTTACCTGGGGAATTCGTCAGGGTGTGCTTGCTGCAGCCGGTGGTTTTGGTCATAAGTATGGTCTTGAAGGCGATCCAAAGTATCCACAATACAAGGGCTTTAATACAAATATGTTACTCAGGCCGAATACGACCTGTAAGTGGACTGCAACACCGCCACTGAAATATATCAAGACCTGTATTGAAAAAATCTGATCGGAACCGAATAGACCCATGACACTGCCACAGGAACAGAAATATCTCAAGGTCTTCCAGAAGGTGACCAAGCTGACCTCCATGGTCCTTGATCATCAGCAGGTGATGGATACCATCGTCCGTACGCTACCAGATCTTATGGCAGTGGACGCGGCGACCATTCGCCTGCTTGATGCTGAGACCGGTCAGTTTGTTATGGGTTCTGCCCATGGACTGTCAATGGAATATCTCTCGCGTATCAGTATCGATACGCAAGAGACCATGGAGATGATTCGTTCCGGCTATCCGGTGGCTAAGACCGATCTTGATCAGGAAGTTGGTCATCATGATCAGCAACTGGTGCAGAGTGAGGGCGTAAAATCCGTTCTCACCCTGCCCATAATCTTTCAGGATTCGATTATTGGGATGCTGCGTCTCCTGACCCGGGACAAACGTATTTTTACGGCAGATGAGATCTCTTTCTCCATGGCTCTGGCCGAACAGGTCGGAATTGCCATCTCCAACAGCAGGATGTTCACGGAGATGGAGAACCAGGTGGATTTTATGAAAGAAATCCAGGAACTGTCCACCCTGGTCAGTTCCAGCCTAAATTTGTCGGAGGTACTCGATACCATAGTAGAACGTCTACCCCAGTCCCTTGGGAGTAAGGGCTGCACTATCCGCCTTCTTCAGTCGCAGTCCAATAAGCTGGAACTGGTGGCTTCCTATGGTTTGTCAGAGACCTATCTGCAACGGGGTCATGTTGAGAATGAAAAAAATGTGGAAGCTGCTCTATCCGGTTCTCCTGTCTCTATCTTTGACGTGAGGCAGGATGACCGGATTTTTTACAAGGAAAACATGGAAGAAGAGGGGATTAAGTCACTCCTCTCCGTGCCTATCAAGGCGGGAAATGATGTTATCGGAGTGCTTCGCATCCTCTCCGATGTTTCTCACTGTTTTACCAGTAGTGAAATTAATTTTGCAGTGACCGCTGCAGAAGTTGGCGGTGTCGCCATCCGGAATGCTAAAACCTATCAGCAGATTACCCTGCTCTTTAACCAGATTGAGGAAAATGAGAGATTTCTTACCAATATCCTGGATTGTATTAGACCACAGCTTCTGGTTGTAGACAGAGAGAAACATCTGGTTCTGGCAAATAAGGTGCTACAGGAAGTGATGAATCGCTCGGAAAATGAGCTTCTGGGCTGTGACTATGATGGCCTTTGGCAGGATCAAGAATGTGATGAAAAGGACTGTCCTGTGAGTAGAGTTCTCGAGACGGGGGAAAGTGCTACGTATACCCATAGAACGTTTCAGAATGATGAGGTGCGCTGGTGTGAGCGTACTGCCTCACCCATGATCGGCCCCGATGGTAAGGTTGAGTATATCATTGAGGTTATACGTGATGTTACAGCCAAAAGACAGCTGGAAGAGGAGCAACTGGAGCGGGTTAAACTTCAGGGGGTTGTGGAACTTGCTGGAACCGTTGCTCACGAGATTAACTCACCGCTATTTGCGGCACTTGGTACAGCACAACTTCTTGAAGAGGATCTTGAACAACAGGATCTTATTGATGATGTTCAGACAATTGTTAGGAATCTTAAGGAGATAGGGGGACTCACAAAAAAAATGACAAGTATGACCGGGTTTGAGAGTCGTGATTATGTTGGTGATGCCAAAATTGTCAAAATTAAATGATTTTTTTATTTGGTTAACTAACTAACCAAAAAAGTAAAGGAGGAAGTATGAAGCGAATTTCACTACTCTTAATTGCCATTGCAGGCTTGGTGTTTGCGAGCAGCAACGCCATGGCCATTGATGGTAAATTAAGTGCAAACAAAGTTATAGCTGGAACTGCTATTGGAGTTGAAGGGAGTATCGATCCCGGCCAGGAACTCTTTGTGGTTGTCTGCACAGATAAACTGTTTTCAGCAAAGGATTCACCCGGCCCGAAAGAAAAGAAGCGTTTGATGGACGGAAAAAATGGTAAGAACGTTTTTGGTGATACGGCCATTCCAGCGTCTTTCTATGTTGTCAGCAGCAGTCCCGAAGCCTTGGCAACACCAAAGGTTTCTCCAAAGGGTCAGACTTCAGGGGTATTTGCCTTCCCGCCCTTTAAGTACAATGTTAAAGTAAACAAGATAAACGCATGGGGCGACATTGATCCCGCTATACAAGCCCAGCTGGGTCCTGTGAATAGTGAGGCTCAGTGGAAGATGCTTGCCTACACCCATGAAAACAAGTTTGGAATGAACACCATTGTGAAGGAAAAACCCAGCACTGGTGGTAATGCCCGAATGATCATGAGTGATTACGCTGCAAATGCCGAACAGTGGAATGAAGGGGTCTCTGTAGCACTTGACAAGGCCACCGGAAAATACTCCGTTTCCATGTCTCCTTACAAAAATCTCTATCCCGATACCGTTATGGCCGTCTATGTAAACGGACAAAAGATAGACACTTTCAGCATTGAGAAATCGGGTTTCTTCTTTAAGACAGGTAATGTCTATATGAATCCCCTGATTGTCTTTGGCGGAGCCTTTATTATTGGTATTCTTTTCGTTATCATGGGTGCTGCCGGCGGACTTTTCACTGCAGCTTTCCAGATTACTGCCATCGGAACCAACGGTCCTGTTGGTATTAATGCTGGTAACACAATTAAACCAACCAACTTATTTCTTACCCTCTGTTCTCCTATCAGTGGACTGCTCAGTTATCTCAAAGAAAAGCGCTTTGCCTATCCAGTGGCAATACCTTTTGCCCTCGGGATTGTTATCGGTGCCTTCTTTATTGGACCCCCACTCTCTGCGAAGTATCTGAATCTTGCAGCGTTTAAATTTTATCTCGGGATAATCTGTCTGGTTATCGGTGTTAAATTATATATTGAATCACTAGCCAGTTCCATTGAGAAGAAAAAAGCAATGAAGGCCATTGTTCAGAAGTTTAATGCAGCGGTTAAGGATGCCAAAGAGTCCGGTAAGGCCATGCAACTGGGCTCCATTGAGTTTGATAAGTTTAATCCCATTCGATTTGAAATGCGCTTTTGGGGAGAGACCTTTGTTGCCAAGCCACTGCTGATGTTCGGTGGCGGTATTATTATGGGTATCGTTGCTTCCTCCTTTGGTGTTGGTGGCGGTTTCATGTTTATGCCTTTTATGACCACACTGGTTGGATACCCAATGTATCTTGCAGTACCCATTGCTCTCGCTGGCGCTTTTTCCACCTCCATTGGTGGTATTGCCAAATATGTTATGATGGGCTATCAGCCTGACTGGATAATGGCAGCCCTGATCGCAGCTGGTGCCATGTGCGGTGGAGTGGTTGGTCCGAAACTTCAGAAGAAAATGCCTGAGATTTTACTCAAGCGTTTGCTGGCCGGTGCTCTTATTCTGACCTGCCTGAAATATACCGGACTTATCTGGTTTATGCGTTAAGATATAAAATATTACTGCGGTTGGTGCCGCATGTGATACAATGAACAAGCCTGACAATGGGGTGGGGGTAACCTCACCCCATTGTTGGTTTTGGTGTAACTCTTCAGAAGCACCCCATCTTCGTTTGATCTAGCCTGCTAGCATATAACTTCATATGCTGCGCTGGCTAGATCAAACGAATATGAGGCACTTCTGAAAAGTTACAGCTCTGAAGTTAGGGGTATATCGTGTCACCTTGAATTGTTACGTTTTGGCTCCATTTAAATAATTTTTTGAGTTTTCTAAATTGTGCCTATGCGGATAGTCAACACCATTCTAGACAGTATTTATTATGGAATGCTACAACCATTATTTTTTGGTATCCGAGGTCTTCTTGATTTCGTTTTTCTGGATAGCATGTCTGCTCTTTCTATATCACAGAGCACTCAGGTCGTGGTGGTTGCTGTTTGTACGGTACTGCTTGCCTTTTGCCTCCGTAGCCTGCTAAAGGTTGAGGTCAGAGAGAAGGTATTCCGTGAAAAATTTACCGTCCAAAAGGCCGAGCGGGATACCATCGGTATTATTCCTGACCTCAAAAGCCGTGATGCCCTCTATACCTCAGCTGATCAATCTATTGATGAAGATTTTAATACCTATCTCGCCCAACATTATTTCCGTTATGTCCTGATTTACCTCTTGCCTCTGTTCCTGGTTATGGCCTGGCTCAACAGCAGTCTGGACGAGCACGTTTTACCCGTAGTTTCAGGACAAGCCTATCTCTTTCTTCTTCCTTCCAAACCACTTGGTATGGAGGGCGTCTCTGTAACTATGCTCTTTTTGTTGAGTTATGTTGCTTCGTTGATAGTTGGGTTCCAAGTGAAAAAAAGACTTTTCAGAAAAGGGCAATGAGAAGCTCTCCGTGAAGTTTTTTCAAACGATCAATCGCTTCTTTTCTGAACCGGAGGCACGTTTTGATCTCTTTACCGCTTTCCCTCGTTTCTATACCCTTTTTTTTAAGCAACGACTTCATTTTGTATGGCAACGGTTTCTTGTTATCATGTTACTGCTTTTGATTGCTGCTGGACTTTTCGGCCCTCAGGATTCCACCCGAAACACCATGCTTTATCTCTGTTGGGGGTTCTGGTGGCCATCTGTCATATTGAGCCTGTTCTTTGTCGGGAGAATGTGGTGCGGAGTGTGTCCTTTCCCAGTGGCCGGACGTTTCCTCCAGGCTTGTCGGTTTTCTCTTGAAAAAACTGTCCCCAAGTTGCTTATAACAAACAGCACAGGAATCGCGGTCGTTTTTTTTATGTTGATTATCTGGGTGGAGGAATCCACCGGAATGAAAGAGAGTCCAAAAGAAACTGCCTGGCTGCTTATTGTTATCTGGGCCGGAGCAACCTTCTGTGCACTTCTCTTTTCAAAACAGTCATGGTGTGAATATTTTTGTCCACTGGGAAAACTTATGGGGATTGGTTCATCAATCTCCCTGCTTGAATTCAGGCCAGATCATAGCTCCTGTCGACATTGTACGACCCATGCCTGCTTTAAGGGGACAGAAGAATTGCCTGGTTGCCCTGTCTCTTTAGGCGCGGTAAAGGTTACAAATAACCTCAAGTGTCTTGTCTGTGGTCATTGTATACAGCTTTGCCCTCACGACTCACCACAGTTGAATGTGCGTCATCCGTTATCGGAACTTATTATACGCAAAGGGAAATTGATCACCTGTACTATGATGGTCCCCTTTCTTATGGGCTCTCAGCTTGCTCGTTTTGCGGATCAGAATATCTTCAACTTGATGGCAAAAATTGAAGTAGTCTGCGTCTATAACTGGGTTTGTCAGATGGGACTCTATGCGATTCCCCTGGCATTGGGATTCGCCATTGTTCATATTACTATCAGCTATGGCGATCTTTTCTTTGGGGTGTATCATGATGATTTAATGGGGAGATTCTCTCCAATGATCCCGATTTTTCTGCCACTGGCGCTGGCCGGAGAGCTGGTGAGCAGGATGAACTATACGGTCAGAAATTTTCCAGAATTTATGCCCACACTGGGAAGGCAGTTTGGATGGGAATTCCTGGAAAAATTGACATTTGTGATTCCGGAATGGGTGTATCCCTTCTATGGTGTGTTTTTTATATTTTTAAGTGAAATAGCTGGCTTATATCTTTTGCAAAAGTTTTTCGTAGAAGAGTGTGGAGGGATAGTTTCCCTGTGGAGGTACCGTGCCATTCAGGTCGCCTATTTTACACTGTTTGGGATCTACCTCTGTCTGATGTCCACGGGGTGGAATATCCCCAGTCTTAATATAATGCTTCTTTTTCAGTAGCAAAAGTTGTTGTCATTTGCTGAGTTGCACTATTAGTTGGCGGATGGCGTTGCCCTTGGCAATAATGTCTTGCAGTAGAGTAAATTGTACTTGAGCTTTACGCAGGGTGTCTTCCGGTGTCTTACATTTAAAGTAGAGTCCTCCCTGTAAGTAGTCCATAAAGAAGCGCAGTCCCAGTTCATAGGTGATGGCCTGTAGACCGTTATAGATTAATTCGCTTTCATCGGGTACCAGGTAGCCTCTAGCCGCTCTGAAATATCCCTTCAGGCTTGCTTCACAGAACGTTAGATCAAAAGAAGTTTCATCAATTCTACTCTCTTCTCCACCTCTGTTGCAGACGGATCGGAGACAATCTCCAATGTCGTGCTGCGGAAGTCCTGGGCCAACGGTATCCAGATCAATAAGACTGGTTGCAAGACCACTTTTTTTGTCAAAGAGGATGTTGGCAATTTTAGGATCACCATGGATAATTCTGGCTGGATATTTCTTCTTGGAAATTGTTTGTTCAAGCTCCAGGGCTTCTTTCCGATTTTCTTTTATGGTTTGTCGGCAAGATTGTATTTCTGGAGACTCGTTCTCTCTGCTCTCTCTATTGAGTTGTGCATATTGTTCCAGATAGTTTCCAATGCAGTGAAATCCCGGCAGGGGAATTTGCATTTTCTCAACTTCAAGCCCAATAAGTCGTTTGTGAAAATGTCCAAGAGCCCACCCGGTCTGCTCTGCCTGGAACAGTGTCTCTGCCTGGGAAAAACAGATACTATCATCAACATAGGTAAGGGCACGCCATACCCCTCCCTTATGGTCACGGATAGAAGAAGAACCATCTAGTGCAGGAATAAGCATGGCATCTTGCCAGCGCTGTGTTGTCACGGTTGTGAGTGACAAGAGGTGCTGGCTCAGATGCTGAAGATTGTTGATAAGGATCTGGGGATCAGGGAAGACCTTAACGTTGATTCGCTGCAGGACAAAGGATAACTCTTTGGTACGTACCAAAAAGGTATCGTTAATATTTCCTTCACCAAGAATAGTTATCTCCGCAGTATCTGGATGGGAACAGAAACAGCGGACAATATCTTCGGGTGGGTGAAAAGTACTCACGGGGAAGTGCTTTCCTCAGCAACCCGTCTGTAATGGGAGCTTTTGCGGAGAAAGGGACGCTCGATAAAGTGATAGGAACAGGCTGACACAATAAGAATAGAGAGGATAAAAAAAGTGAAACCGACCCAGGGATGTTCTTCGAAGAGACCGAAGGACGTGAATATCTGCAGGATGGGGAAGTGATAGACATAAACACCATAGGAGATATCACCATATTTACCCCAGTTACCCAGATATGGAAAAGAGAGTGCAAAGGAGATTACTGCGATGGCCAGTGCCAACGGGTAGAGTATGGGAATAAAGGTGCCTCCCTTAAATCCGACAAGGAACAGAGCTGGCAATAACAGTTTCCAGTGATGTTTTGTAAAGAAAGAGAAGTAGAGGTAGATCCCGCCGCCACCAAGAAAAAAAACAAGCTGTCCGGGAAGCTGTTTTTCAAGCCTCAAATAGAGGTCCAGTCCTGTACTCTGGTAGAGGTTCAGAAAAAACAGTGAATATGCAATTGATGCACCATAGAGCAGTCCAAGAATCAGCCATTGTTTTCTGTTGCTGAGAAGGAAAAAGATAAGCGGCACAGAGAGATAAAACATAACCTCAATCTTGATCGTCCAGAGCGGAGCATTGATGACAGAGAGTGGGGTGCTGGAAAAAATTCCACTGAGATCGGGTTGCAGGAAATTTAAAAAGCTCAGGTTGGTAAAGATGTAGCGAAACCATTCGCCTGAAAAAAACAGGTTTGTGCCAGGGTTGATGAGTAGCGGTAGGAGGATGGCGGCGAGTAGAACCACTGTGACATATGCCGGATAGATACGGCGGAGTCGTTTGTTGAAATAAGAGAGGAGGCTTGAAGAGCGATGATAGCTTCTGAAAATAAGAAAACCACTTACTATAAAAAAACAATCAACTGCGATGGCGGAGTTGAAATAGCCCCCCAGCGGGAGGAAAGCTCTGATACCGCTTACTGCTCCGAGATGAGCCAGGCAGACACTAAAGGCGAGTGTCAGACGCAGGAGGTCAAAGTTGTTTTTGTGAGGAATATCCGCCACAGAATTGTCCGGGGAAAATAGTGCTTATATATGGTAACCAGGCATGCCGGATACATTTTAGTTTCTTTTGGGAAGATACTCGATTTTTGAATAATTTGCTCTTTGAACCGCACACTAAAATGGCATTTTGATCGGGATCGCTCAGATTAAAAGAATAACATAACCGTTTCACACCTTCGCATTCGCGATCAGATCGTTGGGGGGCTCAAGAATACTATGTTTTACGAATCATTACGTTTAATGTCGAAACGTTTGCGGACCTACCCTGGAAAGTGTGAGCTATTCTGTAATGTATTGTGCTTTTTGGGGTAATTGTGATTAAATAAAAATAGGTTTATTTTGAGAAAGAACAGAACGAATCGATCCCAAACATACGCTGAGTACCTTATTCACGAAACTCTGAAATTTTTTTGGAATACAAAATAAAAATCAATGCTGCAGCATAAAAAAATCCTTATCGTTGAAGATGATACTGCGCAACGCCTTTTATTTAGAATGTCACTGGAAGTGTACAACTATGAAATTTTCGAAGCCGAAAACGGGAAGGAAGCCTATTTGATTCTCAGCCAGAATGCTGATATTCGTTTAGTTCTCACTGATTTAGCTATGCCGGTAATGGATGGTTTTGAATTGATTCAAGAAATTCGGGAGACGGAGAGGCGGTATACGTACATCCTGGTTGCCTCCTCAATGGGTGATAAAAATAATATTATCAAGGCATTGGATCTGGGCGCTGATGATTTCATCACTAAGCCTATTATTCCAAAAGAATTACAGTTACGACTGGATGGTGCTTCCAGGCTTCTTAGTTTGGAAAGCCAGGAAGAATTTATCCTTTCCATGGCCAAAATGGCTGAATATCGAAGTAAAGAAACAGGATTTCATCTTGAACGGGTGAGAGCTTATACTGAGATCCTTGCCTATGATCTTGCTAAAATGAATCCTGAATTTGGAGTATCAGACCAATTTGCCGCAGAAATTTCCCGGGTTAGCCCATTGCATGATATTGGAAAAGTAGCCATACCGGATAAAATCCTTCATAAACCCGGAAGGTTAACCGATGAAGAAATGGAGATTATGAAAAGCCATACATCTCTGGGTGGCAATCTTTTGTCAGATCTTTTTGAAACCACCGGGGCCGACTACTTACATGTGGCCTGTGATATAGCAATGCACCATCATGAAAGGTGGAATGGTACTGGCTACCCACATGGGCTGCAGGGCACTAACATACCAGGTGCTGCGCGTATTACGGCTCTTGCTGATGTTTATGACGCTATGATCTGTCAACGTTGCTATAAAAGAAGTTATGAGCATGATTTTGTGAAATCGGTAATTGTGAAAGAAAAGGGGAAACAGTTTGATCCCGTTGTGGTGGATAGTTTCTTACGTCAGGAAAAGCTTTGGCTCACGGTAGCAAAGCGATATGAAGCTACTGAGGAGCCACTCGATGAAATTACAGCGTCAGTATGAGAGAACTGCACATAAATATACAAACCTGTTCTAAACAAATCTTCACAGCTTGATTTGACTATGACGATTCTAAACGAGTTCCTGTCCGATGCTTTAAAAAAACGGTCAGGTCTCCTGCCGCGAATAACCCGCCCTCTTTTTCTCAGTGTACTGGTCGTTCAGCAATTCCCAGAGGCAGTATAGAAAGAGAAAAATAGTGTCCTGCAACATGCATATGGAGCTAATTTCTTGTGTTTCCCATTTTTCATACTAGCCTCTGCCACCTTTTACGAAAATTCCTTGAAAA
>Ga0208648_1000768_pt1 | contig 29711 bp, 26 predicted proteins | sample AntAceMetag02UKL_FD_184772 | JGI IMG/M metagenome (GOLD analysis project Ga0208648, IMG submission 184772) | Saline lake microbial communities from Ace Lake, Antarctica - Antarctic Ace Lake Metagenome 02UKL (SPAdes) (version 2) | ecosystem: Environmental > Aquatic > Non-marine Saline and...
GACCATCCCGATTGTATTTCCCACGGTTCGCTTTCGTCCACATCGCTTCCATCCCATCGTCGAATCAAATCAACGGCATGGAATCACAAACGATTCATATCATTCAACTTCTTTGTGGACCGACACTGAGGGTTGTCAGTTCCGATTCGTGCAACATCGCCAAAGAGTTATAGGCACCGCCCAACAGGTCTCATCTACTTCTGCCAATGGGGAACCCAGTCGCCGTCCATCCGCAGGGCCAGACCGGCGGCATCTTCCTCAAGCTTGACGACATGCAGTTCACCCTTGTCGCCGCCATAGGTCTCGCGAGCCTTTCGGAACCGGTCATGGACGAGCCGTGTGACGCTGGCTTCGGTTTGCGCTGCATCGCAGGCGCCAACGATCAGCCCCAGGTCTTTCATGCAAAGATCCAGCGTGAAGGAGGGGTCGTAGTGGCCCTGGAACACGGATGGCGCGTCATGATGCAGGCACCAGCTGTTTGACGCGCCGATCTTCAGCGCTTCCCATACTCTTGACAGGTCGACACCCGATTTTGCGGCCATGACGAGAGCCTCACCCATCGCGGTGGCATGAATGGCCCATAGTTGATTGCTGGCGAGTTTGGTGATGCAACCGGTCCCGTTCGAGCCCATGTAGTGGACCGGCCCCATGAGTTCCATCATCGGGCGCAGCCGTTCGACGGTGGCTTCGTCTCCGCCCGCGAATTGCGTCATGTTGCCATTGCGGGCACCGTCCACGGCGCCGGTCACCGGCGCATCGATGGCCTGGCCGCCTTTGGCTTCGATATCAAGTGCCAGCGCCTTGGCGAGTTCGGGATCGTTGGTGGTCATATCGATCCAGACCTGGCCCGGGCTGATAGCAGACAGGATTCCGCTCTCGCCCCGAATGACCGCTTCAATTTGCCTGGGTCCGAAAACCATGGTGTAGATGACACTGGCGCCCCTGACGGCCTCGGCCGGGGTATCTGCCCATTTCGCCCCGAGCGCGATTTGCTCCTCTGCGCGTTTCCGGTCAAGATCGCAGACTGTCAACTCATGTCCGCCCCTGATCAGGTTGAGGGATGCTGCCCCTCCCATGGTTCCAAGTCCGATAAAACCGATACGCATGTGATCTGTTTCCCTTTTGTAAGTGTGGGGCGTCCGGATTTGTTTCCGGAGGCGCGATTGGGGCACGATATGGAAATTGCACACTTGTGCAAGAAAAAGTTTGCATAAACGTGCAAGAATGGCATACCCTATCATCACGGATGGGCCTGGGGCCTCCTGTAATCGATGGTCAAGGGAAACGACAATGAGCGGAATGGCAGATCAAAAACTGTATATTGATGGACGATATGCGGATGCCACTTCAGGAGAATCATTCGAGACGATCAACCCTGCGACCGGCAAGGTGATCTGTTCAGTTCAATCGGCTTCTCAGGCCGATGTTGACGAGGCCGTGGCATCGGCCAGCCGTGGACAGAAGATTTGGGCCGCGATGGCGGCTGAGGAGCGTGCCCGTATAATGATGCGCGCTGCGGCTATTTTGCGCAGCCGCAATCGGGAGCTGGCGGAGCTCGAGGTTCTGGACACCGGAAAGCCCATTCGGGAAGCCGAAACCGTCGACATCGTCACCGGTGTTGACTGCATCGAGTATTTTGCCGGAGTGTCTCCCGCGATCAGCGGTGAGTTCCTGAACTATGGAGAAAATTTCGCCTATACACGGCGCGAGCCGATAGGGGTTTGCGCCGGTATAGGGGCTTGGAACTATCCAATCCAGATCGCCATGTGGAAGTCGGCGCCGGCGCTCGCTTGCGGGAACGCCATGGTGTTCAAGCCATCCGAAGTGACGCCGTTGAGCACACTCAAACTGGCGGAGATCTATACCGATGCAGGTGTCCCGGACGGCGTGTTCAACGTGGTTCAGGGCGATGGCCGTGTCGGAGCGATGCTCACTGCACACCCGGGTATTGGCAAGGTGTCGCTCACGGGTGAGGCTTCGACCGGCAAGAAGGTTATGGCGGGCGCGGCAGCCTCCTTGAAGGAGGTCACGCTCGAACTTGGCGGAAAATCGCCGCTGATCATATTCGATGACACCAGTGTGGAAATCGCTGTCCGCGTGGCGATGTTGGCCAATTTCCTGACCCAGGGAGAAATCTGTGCGAATGGGACACGCGTCTTTGTCCAAGGGAGCCTTTACGAACCTTTCCTGGAGCAACTGGCTGTTCGAACGCGCGCGCTGCAAATCGGCGCGCCCATGGATCCCGAAACCCGGGTGGGTGCCCTTATTTCCGCCGAGCATCTCGAAAAGGTAATGTCTTGCATTCATGCTGCGAAGGCCTCCGGCGCCCGGCTGATCTGTGGCGGCGGCAGGCCTGCCGATCCCGCGCTGGCGGATGGCTATTTTGTCGAGCCCACGGTCTTTGCCGACTCGGAAGATGAAATGGCGCATGTCAGGGAAGAGATTTTCGGCCCGGTCATGTCTGTCCTCCCATTTGCCACCGAAGACGAGGTGATCGCGCGCGCCAATGCGACACCCTACGGTCTTGCCGCCGGTGTCTTCACGCGTGACATCTCGCGCGCTCATCGTGTGGTGGCAAGACTTCAGGTGGGAACCTGCTGGATCAACTCCTATCACGATCTGCCTGTTTCGATGCCGTTCGGGGGCTACAAGGCGTCCGGGCTTGGCCGGGAAAACGGCAAGGCCGTCATTGATCATTATACGCAGTTGAAAAGCGTGTTCGTGCGCACCGGAGATATCGCCGATGCCTTTGCATGAACCCGCGGCGTGGATGAAACAGGGAACGGAACCGGATGGAGTTTGACTACATCATTGTCGGTGCCGGTTCCGCCGGATGCGTGCTTGCAAATCGCTTGAGTGAAGACGGGAAATTCACCGTTCTGCTGCTCGAAGCAGGCGGCAAGGATCGCTCCATCTTCCTTTCCATGCCAGCGGCGCTGGCCTATCCTCTTTCCGGTACGCGTTTCAACTGGGCCTATTGGAGCGAGCCTGAACCCTATCTCGATGGGCGGCGGATGTATTGCCCGCGCGGTCGGGTTTTGGGCGGCAGTTCATCCATTAACGGCATGGCCTATGTTCGCGGACATCCGCATGATTACGACCGCTGGGCCTCCTATGGGCTGACCGGGTGGGACTATGCCAGTGTACTTCCCTATTTCAAGCATTCCGAGCACCGTGAACTTGGTGCGGATGCCTACCATGCCGAGGGTGGACCACTTGGCGTTCATCGCGCGGCGATGAGCAACCCTCTGCACAAGGCCTGGCTTGCAGCCGGCCGGCAGGCGGGCCTTGGTTATAGCGATGACCAGAACGGATTCCGGTCGGAAGGCGTCGGGCCAATGGACATGACCATTCGAGGCGGTGTGCGCGAGAGTACTGCGCGCGCATTCCTGCGTCCGGCCATGAAGCGCCAAAACCTTGAGGTGGTTACGGGTGCACGGGCAACCGGTCTGCGGTTCGTGGAGGGTCGAGCCAGTGGTGTCGACTTTCTGGTGGGGCGTGACAAGCGGCGTGCGACTGCTCGGTGCGAGGTCGTCCTGTGTGGCGGTACGATAAATTCGCCCCAACTGCTGATGCTGTCCGGAATCGGGCCGGCGGAACATCTGCGCGAGACCGGGATCGATGTGCTTGTGGATTCACCCGATGTCGGGCGAAATCTGCAGGACCACCTCGAGGTCTATGTGCAGCATGAATGCACGCAGCCTGTGTCGATCTATCCGCTGACCCGGCCCTTGGGCAAGCTCAGGGTCGGGATTGAGTGGCTGCTTCGACGGAGCGGCCCTGGAGCCTCTTGCCAGTTTGAGACCGGCGGATTCGCGAGAATATCGGATCGGTCCCTCCATCCGGACCTGCAGTTTCATTTCCTGCCGGTTGCCGTGGATTATGACGGCAAGAACCCGATCAAGTCGCATGGTTTCCAGGCACATGTCGGGCCGATGCGGCCAAAGAGTCGCGGACGCGTTTGGCTCAAGAGCCCAGACCCGCTTGCCGTGCCCGGGATACTCTTCAACTATCTGCAGGCGGAGGAAGACCGTATCGAATTCCAGGCAGGTATCCGGCTGACCCGCGCCATCATCGGTCAGTCGGCATTTGATCCCTATCGCGGCACGGAACTGCAACCTGGCGAAGATATTGTGAATGATGAGGAGATCGATGGTTTCGTCCGGCGCCGCGTGGAAAGCGCCTATCACCCGGTAGGAACCTGCCGAATGGGAATGGATGCGCAGTCTGTCGTGGACGAACATGGCCAGGTGCGCGGGGTCGCAGGGCTGCGCGTGGTCGATGCTTCGATCATGCCGGATATTGTCAGCGGCAACACCAATGCGCCGACCATCATGATTGCCGAGAAAATCGCCGATGCCATACGAGGCAGGAGCCCGCTTTCGCCTGAACATGTGGCGGTGTTTTCCCCTGAAGCCGAAACGGAGCGGCGATTGAAGTGATACTGCGAGATATGGACAACCATTCGAACTGATACGGAAAAAGGAACAATGCGATGAAATGCCGAATTATTGGACTTGCGACAGCGTTGACGATGGCGCTGGGGACAACAGCGGGCATGGCAGAGACGGCCGTGCCCGAAAGCCACAGCCCGATCAAACTGGCCATGCTGGAATGGACCGGCCAGCAGGCCGTGACCAATATCGCGGGCAAGCTTCTGGAGAAGATGGGCTACACTGTCGAATTTGTCACTTCTGGCACATATACGCAGTTCCTTGCCATTCCCGATGGCTCTATAACCGCTTCGCTTGAAGTCTGGAGTTCCAACACCGGTGAGCATTATCCCAAGGCGATGGCGTCCGGCAATGTAGAGAAGATCGGCGCGCTCGGCCTCGATCCGGTCGAGACCTGGTACTACAACAAGGCGGCGGGTGAGGCCTGTCCCGGATTGCCGAACTGGACGGCATTGAAGGATTGCGCCCAGGCGTTGGCAGTAGCCGAAACGTTCCCGACCGGGCGACTGCTCGACTATCCTGCCGATTGGGGCACAACCAATGCGGATCGCATCAAGGCGCTGGAATTGCCTATGGTTTCCATTCCCGCAGGCAGCGAAGGTGCATTGGTTGCCGAGATCACCAGCGCCGAGAAGAGTGACCGTCCATTGCTCGTTATGTTCTGGTCGCCGCACTGGGTGCATGCGGTTGCAGAACTCACCCCTGTCGCTCTGCCGCCCTATGAGGCGGGATGTTATGACGATCCGAAAGTAGGCATCAACCCGCTTGCGGTTTATGACTGTGACTGGCAGCGTGGTGAAATCATGAAACTCGCCTGGGTCGGAATGAAGAAAGAGTGGCCGGCGGCCTATCGCCTGCTTGAGCAGATGACGATCACCAACAAGGATGAGATCGCCTGGATGCGCGACATCGATTCCAATGGCAAGGACATGGACAGCGTACTTGCAGCCTGGATGGTCGCTAACCAGCCGCGCTGGCAGGGATGGATCGACGCGGCGATGAAATAGTAACGTCAGAATTGCCGGCCAGCCGCGGCCCAAGCTGCGGTTGGTCGTGCTGTCTGCGAGAAAGTGTTACGCAAACCATGAGCGTCAACGTCAAATTGTCTTGCCGGAACCTTTGGAAGACCTACGGGCCGCAGGAAGCCGTGGAGGTGACACGGTCCGCAGCCGGTTCCGGCAACGCGGCCGTCGTGATGCAGCGTATTCGGGAGGCGCAGGGGCTGGCCGCATGCGCCGGTATCAGCTTTGACGTGATGCGAGGCGAAATATTCATCCTCATGGGATTGTCCGGCTCCGGAAAGTCCACGGCGCTACGCTGTCTGTCGCGTCTCGTGGAGCCGACCATGGGCGAGATACTGATCGACGGCGAAGACTTTACGGCAAAATCACCCCGCGAACTGATCGATTTCCGCCGGCACAAAATGGGCATGGTGTTTCAGAACTTCGGCCTGATGCCGCATCTTACGGTTCTCGAGAATATTGCTTTTCCGCTCAGGGTGCAGGGCATCGATCTGGCCGAACGCAACGAGCGCGCGCGCGACATGATGCGGTTGGTGGAACTGGACGGGCGGGAGAACGCCTATCCGCGCCAGCTTTCCGGCGGGCAACAGCAGCGGGTCGGCATTGCGCGTTCATTGGCGGGCGATCCTGATATCTGGTTCCTCGATGAGCCTTTTTCTGCTCTGGACCCGCTGATCAGACGGCAGATGCAGAACCAGTTCCTCCATCTGCAATCGACACTGCACAAGACGATTATCTTCGTGACGCATGACATCTCCGAGGCCGTGCGCCTGGCCGACCGCATCGCGATCATGAAAGGTGGCGAGATCGTTCAAATCGGCGCGCCGCGTGAAATCCTGGAAAATCCGGCCAATGATTATGTCGAGGAGTTTACGCAGGATGCCCGCGAGGGCTTGATGATCCGCGGTGCCTCAAAGGCGGATCTCGAGTGAGCGATTCTCCGACCGATTGGCCACGCCATCGGACGGTGGCTTTCTGGGCGGTTTGCATCGTCATCTCCGTGATCTGCTTTCAACAGGCCGAGACCAGGGAGTGGATCGGTCGTTTTCCCAAGGAATGGACCTTCGGGGTCGCCGATCACATCAACGTCGCCATGAATTGGCTTGTCCCGTTGCTGTCCGGTCCGTTACACGCCCTCAGCGGGATCCTCGGTTTCCTGCTTGACGTGACACGCGACACCCTGGCCTGGACGCCGTGGCCGGTTGCGTTCTGCTTGTTCGTAATTGTCGCCCACAAGGCCGGCGGGCTGTCTCTGGCCCTCTTTATGGCCATGTCGCTCGTCTATATCCTGGTGACCGGATACTGGGATCGTTCCATGAATACGCTCGCGCTTGTCAGCGTGGCGGTGCCGCTCTCGATTGTTCTTGGCGTTCAGATCGGTATCCTCGGCTATCGATACAAATGGCTGAATGCGCTCACCCAGCCGGTGCTTGACGTGATGCAGGCGCTTCCGGCTTTTGCTTATCTGATCCCCATACTGCTGTTGTTTGGGTTTGGTCCTGTTGTGGGGCTTATCGCCAGCATGATCTTCTCAATACCGCCGATGGTCCGCAACACGATACTCGGCCTCCAAAGGGTCCCGCCTGAGATCTCGGAGGCGGGGTTGATCAGCGGTTGCAATCGGGGTCAGTTGCTTTGGTGGGTTCAGATCCCGGCCGCGTTGCCGCAGATGAAGATCGGCATGAACCAGACGACGATGGCGGCGCTGTCCATGGTGATCATAGCGGCGATTATCGGTGGCTCGGATGATGTCGGCTGGGCGGTTCTGAACACGTTGCGGAAGGCGCAATTCGGACCGAGTCTGATCGCCGGTCTGGTGATCGCGCTGATGGCGATGCTGATCGATCGGATCAGTCTGGGTTTTGCAAATACGGAAAAGGAACCAAAACCGGAGAGGCACGCCGGGATATTTCGGTATCCATATGCATTGGCTGCTCTTGCCGTGATCGTCAGCATCCTGCCGATGTCTTTTTTTGTCGCGTCCCTTCATTATTATCCGCGGGAGTGGGTTTGGGACATCTCCTCGCATATTACCGCCGCTCTTGATGTCTTTATCGCCAGCACGTCGGGTGCGCTGGAAAGCGTGAAGCGTGCGGGACTGTTCTTTTTTCTTCTGCCGTTTCGCATTGGACTGGATCAGGCTGTCAGTCCGTACAGTTGGGGTATCGAGTTCACGCCGGCATTGCGCATCGCTTACGCGGGATTGATCGCCGCAGGTTCCATGCTGGCGCTCGGTTTGTCAGGCTCGCGTAGCGGCGCCATCTTCATCGCTGTTTGCGGGGTCCTTTTCTACTATGGTACGACGGGCATTCCGTGGCCGGTGTTCATCTGCACGATAACGATGCTCGCCTATGCCGCAGGTGGTTCCGCAATCGCTGGACTCGCCTTCGCAACAATGATCTTCATCCTCCTTAACGGCCTGTGGGAACCAGCCATGTTCTCGGCCGCGCTATGTGGTGCGGCTATCCTGATCGCTTTCCCTCTCGGCATGGCGATTGGAACGATCGCTGCACAGGTCGATTGGGTTTCGAAAGCGATCCGCCCGGTCAACGACACGCTCCAGACCATGCCGCAATTCGTTTATCTGATACCTTTCCTGATGTTGTTTCAGGTTGGCGAGTTTACCGCGCTGATTGTCGTGATCGCCTATGCGCTGGTTCCGGCGATCCGCTACACGGAACATGGCTTGCGGTCGGTTCCGGTCGCCTGCATCGAAGCCGGCCATGCGGCGGGCTGCACCAAACGGCAGCTTTTGTGGTGGGTGAAAATGCCTCAGGCCGTGCCGGAAATCATGCTAGGCTTGAACCAGACTGTAATCTACGCCCTGTCCATGCTGGTTATTGCCGCGCTGGTGGGCACGCGCGGTCTCGGTCAGCAGGTCTATGTCGCTCTGGGCAAGGCTGATAGCGGACTTGGACTGGTCGCGGGCCTGTCCATTGCGCTGGTGGCGATTACCACGGATCGCATACTCCAGGGTCTGAGCCGGAGTCGCAAGAAAGCGCTTGGCCTTTAGGATTTGCAGCACCAATATTGGACAACGGAAAAGCGGATCGATTACCAGATGGGCAGAAAACCGATAGACGCCGACCGAAGGCAGAAAATAGTGGATGCGACATTGAACTGCATTCACAAATACGGTTATCAGGATACGACGGTCGCCCGGATCTGCGCTGACGCAGGGCTGTCCACCGGAAATATCCATTATTATTTTGGCGGAAAACAGAACCTTCTTGAGGAAGCCATGCGCAGTCTCCTGCGCGATATCCGCCGCAAGATGGTCATCAGCCTCAATGAGGCGCACTCACCTTCCGAAAGACTGGCCGCGATCCTGCGAAGCAATTTCCATCCCGATATTTTCAGAACGGATATTTGCATCACCTGGCTGCATTTTTGGGCCCAAGCGCCACACACGAGCGAATTGGCGCGTCTGGAGCATGTCAACAGGCGGCGTTTCGAGCAGAATTTGGCCTGTGAGTTCATGAAACTGAAAGGTCGGGAAGAAGCCATGTCTCTCGTTCACCAGACGGTTGCCATGGTCGATGGGCTCTGGGTTAAAAAGGCGCAGAGAAATGTCGTTCTGACTGCTGAAGATGCTTTCAATCTGGTCATGTCGTTTGTTGAGAAGCATTTGTAGCGGCAAGGCGCTACCGCTTGGCGGTTCGGGTCGGCAAAGGAAAAGCAGGCAAAGGTCGCGGCCCCGGCAAAAGCCGCACGTGACATCTTTCATCTGGGCGATCCATCACGAGCTTCCACCTCCATAAAGCAAAACAGGTTTGGCAAAACGGCTGACACTCCAACCAGACGCCTACAGAAACAAACATCACTGGTGCAGCGGCGCGAGCCTCACCATGGTTGAGGAACGCCCTTATTTACTCTTGATCGGCATTTGATAGACGCCCTGTTTTGGACAGGGGATGCCCCGGACGCACACACGGAAATGCGGTTCAAAACGGGCGCGTCAGAGTCTTTGTTTGCAACATTGGAAGAGGATCTGACTGTTCCGACGACGATTCAAGGTGGAGAGCCTCAGGCCGCCTTCAAAAATATTTTCATGAGGCCAATCGGCGATCTTGATTTCGGCTGGGCCGATCATCACCTGATATCAGCCGCGCTCCATGTCGTGAGCGCCTTGGACACACGATCATGTCGGATTCGGTTGATTCTCACAGTATTGAAGCTCCCATCGGGGCAAATATGTCTCCACAAAAATTAGCCCTGTTTCCAGCGGTGCTGGCAGCCCTGGGTGCGATCGTCCTGATCGGCTCGGAAATATGGCTTGTGGCGGTTGCCGCCCTCTGGGCATTGCATGGTTGGCTGTCAGCCAACCTGGCGGTTGATGTCATCCTGGGCATCCTCATTCTGCCGGCTGCGATCTGGGCGACGTGGAAAACCGTCATCATAGCTGTTGAAGCGGAACGAGATCCCGAAAATCAGGTTTGATTGCGCGGTATTCGTGGGCGCTTGAAGCCCCATATCCGGCTTCTGGCGCTTTTTTATGCCAAAAGAACACAGCCCGTTTGTTTATCCTGCCCCCACTGGATTGCCGGGGCAGGGCTGAGCCTCATTTGCATTCAACGCGGCCATGCGCGCTGGCGTGGTCCTTCAGCGCTTTGCATGCCAGTGTCCAGGCTGGATCATCGGCGTAAAGTGCGGAGCGCAGATACGCCCAGGTCAGCCGTTGTACAATGGCCAGGCGATCCGGGTCCTCGTCATCGGTCTCTTTTGCATCGTAGCCGGCGACACCGCCAAGTCCGTGTTTTGCGCCCAGCAATGTCAACAGAGCATCGCTGCCGGGGGCATGGTGATAGGGATCGGCGTGCCAGGCGGAGCCGCGAACGGTCAGATGCGGGTTGTCATCCTTCTCACCCGTCACAACGAGTGTCCGCGTCGTCATGTGGGCAAAATTGGGATTGAGAGCCGTATAGTTCTCACGGGCAAAGTCGCTGAGGCTGGCGCCGCCATGGCCGGGGGCGGCCAGCAGCACGCCCGCCTTGATGCGTGGCTCGATCATGTTCACATCCGTGGCGCTCGCGTCTTTTGAATCGGTCAGTCGTGCCCCAAGCAGCATGCCCACGGTCTGCCCGCCCAGCGAATGCCCGACCGCCGCTATTTTTTCCCGGTCGAGACAGCCAGCGATGGCGGGCACCGATGCTTCGATCCCTTCAAGCTGGTCGAGAATGAGCTTCATGTCTGTCACACGCGAGCGCCAGAACATCGGGCCACCCGGCGCATCGGGGTCGAGGCCTGCAACCTTTGAATTTGCGTGGGTCGGCTGGATGACGACGAAACCCTGCTCGGCGTAGAAATTTGCCAATGGCCCATAACCGTCCTTTGATGGCAGGTAGAGCGATGGGCCATGTCCATGTGACAGCAGGATGATCGGCAGATCACGGCCCGTCGCCGGAGCCGTGATGCGCATTTCCAAAGGCAATCCCCGATCCGGCGCGGGCAGCACCACCGGGCTGATAGAGATGGTCTGCTTTGCTGCGTTGATGGGAATATGGCGGGCCTGGTCAATCAGCTTGTTCATGAGAATATCCTGTTTTGGTAGCGAAACCGCGCAGGCTCGCCTATACATTGGGAAACGGAACCATGATCCGATACAAACGGAACAATGTTCCGTTTTATGATGGTCGTATACGGAACAATGATCCGCTTGGCAAGAGTGGAATGGCGCAGCCGTTGTAATCGCATTGGCAAAGGAGGCGGGTTTGTCCGAAAATCCTACTGAGCAACAGGACGACGCCACAGGCAGGGACACGGGGTCCGTTCGGCGCGTACGCGCCGATGCAAGGCGCAACGAGGATGCCGTGCTCGAAGCTGCAAAGGAGGTTTTTGTGACCTCCGGTGTCGATGCTCCGGTCAGGGAGATTGCCGCCAGGGCCGGTGTTGGCGTCGGGACGCTTTATCGCCGTTTTCCAAAACGCTCCGATCTGGTCGTGGCCGTCTTCCGCCGCGAAGTCGATGCCTGTGCCGCCGAAGCCACATCACTGGCGCTCACACATCCGCCCGGCGAAGCGCTTTCGCGCTGGCTGCAGCGCTATTGCGCCTTCATCGCGACAAAAAAGGGATTGGCCGCATCGCTGCATTCCGGCGATCCGGCCTTCGATACGTTGCCGGATTATTTCCGGGCCCGTTTCGAGCCGGCCCTGGCTTTGCTTCTCGAAACGGCGTCCGCCGCCGGAGAGGTGCGCGGCGATATTGCCCCCTATGACCTGCTGCGTGCCATTGCCAACCTGTCGGTCACCACCGGAGAAGAGGGGGCTGCCCATACCAGACGCATGCTCGACCTTGTGATCGATGGATTGCGATTCGGCGCACCGGATGCTGCAACGAACGCCCACCGATAAGACAGGCGGACACGACAGAGCCAACTTTCCGGGTGCGCTTCTAGCCAGCAAGGCGGTTGAAAATCAGCCAGCCAAGGACGGTCGCGCCAACAACCCAAAGCATGATGACAATCAATGCACCTTTCCTGCTGGAAGCAAGCCGCTCATGCGCAATTGCCCTTTCGCGAAACTCTGACATCAGGACTGAAGGTATCAGTCGCACTGTCAGTATGATGCCCAGGGGGACAAGCAGAATGTCGTCGAGATATCCGAGAACGGGAATGAAATCCGGGATGAGGTCAATCGGGCTGAGCGCATAGGTGACCACGCACACGGCCATCAGTTTGGCCAGCAACGGGGTGCGATTGTCCCTCATGGCGAGGGAGAGAGCAATCACATCGGTTTTGACCCTGCGCGCCCAGGATTTGAGTTTTTCAAACATGACTGCATTCTAAGAGCCTGTTGCTTCATATGGTGAAACAAACGGCTCCAATTGGAAAGAGTGGTTCAATAAAAGCCAGATAGGTTCACATCTGGCCGATCACTCCGGCAATCCCGCCTTGCGGCCCGCCGGCAGAATTAGTTCTGAATAGGCGTCATTATGGGCAGCCGGGCGTGACGATTGTGGTGCTCTGAAACGCGTCAGTTTGAAATTGGGATCGAGACGGAGCAAATTTTCGACGGCGACGCGGGCCTTGCTGTCATCTCCCTTGAGCGCGTAGGCCATGGCCAGAAAGACATAGGCCTCGGAAAATTTCGGGTTCAGCTCCAGCGCCCTTTGACCCCATTCAATGGCCGAATCATTGTCACCCTGCAGGAAATAGGCACGAAAATAACTGACGGCGAGAAGCACATTGGGATGTTTTGGGTCCAGTGCGGTGCCCTGGTTCAGAAGCTCGATCGCCTCGGAGTAGTTGCCGAGGTAAATCTCCACATTGGCCATAAAATTGTAAGCCATGGGATTTTTTGGATCCAGCGACAGCCAGGTTTCAGATACCCGCCGTTGACTAGGGAAATCATTGTGGGTCGCGTAATACAATGCCAGACTGCCATAAATCAGGGGGTTGAAAGGATCCAGTTCCTTGACTTTCAAAGCCCAGTCGCGCCCCTCGGCAAATTTCTGCTCTCTTGCATCGGCAGTCAAAAGCTGGCCAAAATTGAATGCCTGAACAGTGAGCGCGCGCGCCAGGCCGATCATGGCCGTTGTGTTCTCCGGATCGAGCTCAAGAGTATGGCGGTACCAGCGCTCGATTTTCTCCCAGTTCTCCAGAGACTGTGGCTTCAGATAGGCCGCCGCTGCGCGCAGGATCAAATCGGCTGCCTGCGGGTTGGTGACGCGGGTTTCATTCTCGCGGGCGGCCATGATCACCATCTGGCGTCCGATGCTGTTGCCGATGCGCGCAGTGACCTGGTCTTGCAGCGCGAAGAGATCTGTCGGGTCGCCCTCGAAGGTCTCGGCCCATAATTGTGCATTGGTTTGCGTGTCGGCCAATTGGGTGTTGATGCGGATCGTGTCACCACCTTTTTGCACGCTGCCTTGCAGGACGAAGCGCACGTCCTGGTCCTCACCCAATTGTTTCAGGTCAACGGATTTGTTCTTGTAGGTATAGGCTGTCGTGGCCGCGACGACGAAGGCGTCACGGATGCGCGACAGGTCGGATGTGACGCTGGCCGTCAACCCATCGGCAATATAGTCCTGCCCGGGATCTCCGGTGGCGTTGACGAATGGCAGCACCAGAATGGAAACGGCTGGGCCTTCAGGCGCAGGCGCTTCAACTGTGGTGGCCCAGGGCTGCTGCCATCCAAGCCAGCCAACGGCAATGATGGCGACAAGCGCCGCCGCAATGGCCGGTTTGCGCCAGCCAGCGGCATTTCCTGTCGGTGCGTTCACGATTTTTCCGATATCGCCCGGATCGGTCAGTATCCGGTAGACCCGAACCGGCCTGTCGATATTTTTGACCTGTTGGTCGCCCAGATCCTCAAAACCGATCTCCAGCTTGTCGCGCACCTGCTCGAATGCACTGCCGGAAATGCAGATACCCTGGGGTTTGGCCAAACCTTCCAGACGTGCCGCGACATTCACACCGTCGCCGTGCAGATCGTCTCCCTCGGCAATCACATCACCAAGGTTGACACCGATGCGAAACTCGACCCGCTTTTCGGCGGCGACATCCCCATTGCGGGCCCTGATGTCGCTTTGTATCCCGACGGCACAGCGAACCGCGTCGACGACGCTGGCAAACTCCGCCAGAAATCCGTCGCCAACAGTCTTGAAGATACGGCCGTGATGCGCGGCGATATGCGGCTCAATGGTTTCTTTATTGTGTTGCCTGAAGGCAGCGCGTGTGCCTTCTTCGTCAATACGGATAAGCGCGCTGTAACCGACCACATCAGCTACCATAATCGCCGCAAGGCGGCGTTCGACGCGTTCCTCTGGCATGTGTTTGCCTCTCTCCAAAATAAACATTAAGAAAAGTCTATGTTTTTCTGAACGGCGATATTTTGAACGCCCGCGACGTCCGCAAGGGGTCAGCAACCGTCATTCTTTATGTTCGCAGGCATTACGTTCGCAGGAAGGTCTGTTTGTCCGCAGGTTGCGTGGAAGCCCTGATTGGATTCCATCGCTGTGCGTTTTGGCAGCGATTCGCGGTCACTTTCGGGACGGTATGATAGGGGACAATTGCGCCTTGTTATAGACAATTCGCTGCATCTTGCCCGGGGACAGGCTGGACACGGCAGTATTTCCTTGCCAATGAGCGCGCATCGGGACTTCCGTGCCGGGAAAGGGTGAACTTCATGTCTGCGGCAATACCTATGCTTCATCTCATATGCGGAAAAATCGCGTCCGGAAAATCAACCCTGACAGCGCAGCTGGGCGCTTCGGCCGGGACAATTGTCATTTCGGAAGATGACTGGCTTGCTGCGCTTTATGCTGATGAACTGTCTTCCCTGTCTGACTATGTGCATTGCTCGGCCAGGCTGCGGGATATCATCGGGCCGCATGTTGTGGCCCTGTTGAAGGCAGGCGTTTCGGTCGTGCTGGATTTCCAGGCAAATACGCGCGCCAGCCGGATGTGGATGCGCGGCCTCATCGATGCGGCAAATGTCCCGCACACATTGCACTATCTGGAAGTGCCGGACGCGGTTTGCAAAGCCCGGCTTCATCTGAGAAACGCCCGTGGCGACCACGCCTTTGCCGTGACGGACGAGCAGTTCGACCAGATTTCAAGGCATTTTGTGGCGCCCGGCCCGCAAGAGGGTTTCGATATCATTGTGCACCGATCCGACGCCGTGCAATGATATCACTGAAGGAAGCCATACCATGTCAAAGACAATTCTGATTACAGGTTCAACGGACGGGATCGGACTGGAGACAGCGAAATGTCTGGCCGCAGAGGGTCACCGCATTCTTCTGCATGGTCGCAGCCAGGTAAATTACAAATATCTGTTTAGTGGGCGAAGGGTTGGAGTTGTCCGTTTTCAAACCATCACGTCCTGGTGAAATCAGTAAGAGATTGTCCAACTTCTTCTAACAGAAAATCAATAAATACGCGGACCTTGGCGGTGAGGACGTTTGATTTTGGATAGACGAGCCAAAGTGCCGCCTGTTGCTCCAGCACGTATTCGGGAAGAACGCGCACTAATGTTCCGCTTCGTAACTCGTTATGAACGCTCCATAGCGAATTGATCGAAATGCCGGCTCCTGCAATAGTTGCAACTTTCTGACTATGGCCATCGTCAAACACCAGCTTCGCTTTGGACGCTATCGGGGCGAAAGGTGCCGTCGAGCCTTTGGCATTGATGAGCAATTTGTCCGCGATACTGCGAAAGGTGATGAGACGGTGATTCGAAAGATCAGAGGGCTTGGTGGGCTGACCGTGTCTTTCAAGATAGGTCGGTGAAGCGCACAGGATACGGGTGTCGTCTGCGAGTTTGCGGCCCTTCAAGCTTGAATCGGCAAGTTCCATATTGCGTAGTGCCAGATCAAAGCTGCCCTCAATGAGGTCGAATTGTGTGTCCGACAGCCTCAGATCCAGAGTGATGTCTGGATAAAGTTCCAGGAATTTTGGCAGGATCGGTGCGATATATAGCTGGGCAAACGTACTTGGTGCTGTGAACCGCAAGGTGCCGCTAACCGTAGGCGTGACCATGCCCAAGGCAGCCAGCGCGGCATCTTCCTGAGCGAGCATTTCCTTTGCGAACGGCAGGAAATCAGCACCTTCTAAAGACAATGATACCTTCCTGGTGGATCTGCGTAGCAAATCGGCACCCAGCGAGATTTCGAGTTTTGCCAATCGCGCACTCGCAACAGCAGGGGCCATGCCCAACGCGCGCCCGGCTGCACTGATGTTCAGCTTTTCAGCACACAAAACAAAGAGCCTGACGCTTTGGGTGTCCATCTCATTATCTTTCAAAACAGAATTATGAAATCCGTATTACCCATCTTATTGCCATTTAAAAGATAATATATCTGTGGCCTATCAACATCAAGAAGGAGACAATTCAATGTCATACTATTCTGTTCTTGCCGTAACACCGACGAACAATGACTGGGTTGCCGACTATATCGGCCCGGCAAATGAAATTGTCGCAAAGCATGGCGGCAAATATCTGGCGCGTACGACCAGCCATGAGCAGCTGGAGGGGAGCGTAGAGGACGCCGCATTGCGTATCTTGATCGAGTGGCCGTCAGCTGAAGCAGCCAAAGCGTTTATGGCCGATCCAGACTACGTGCCGCACTTAAAGGCGCGCACGGCAGGATCTGACAGTGTGCATTTCCTGATCGAGGCCAAAGACGACCTTGCATGAGAAGATATTTGGTTGGCGCGCAAACACGCGCCAGCCGTAATCGAAAGGCCCCATCGGATGACCAGGCAGGACGCTCAATTTTCACCCATGAATCAAGCCTACAATGCTGTATTTCGCCCTGGGTGTCTGAGCATTGGGCTTGTCGCGCCGATAGAAAGCTATGCCAGCAGCCCCGTGCCGACGATGACGCGCCATCTTGAGCGTGTGCGGCTGGCTGAGGAACTCGGATTTGGTGCCGTGTGGCTGCGCGATGTCCCTTTTAATGTGCCCTCTTTTGGGGATGCGGGGCAGATATATGATCCATTTGTATATCTGGGCCTACTTGCAGGTCAAACCAGTCGCATTGCCCTTGGTGTGGCCAGTATAATCCTGCCCCTGCGCCATCCCGCGCATGTCGCCAAGGCGGCGGCCAGTATCGATATGTTGTCAGGCGGACGCTTGCTGTTGGGGGTTGCCTCCGGTGATCGACCAGAAGAATACCCCGCGATGAACATGTCGTTTGAAGATCGCGGCGAGCGGTTTCGGGATGGTTTTGAATACATACGCCATATGGCAAAAGAATTTCCAAGCTTTCAGACCGCTCAGGGTGTATCACATGGGGCAATGGACATGCTCCCCAAACCGGCCGCAGGACAACTGCCTTTATTGGTCACAGGCGGGAGCAGGCAACATCCGAACTGGGTGGCGCAGAATGGCGATGGCTGGATCACCTACCCGCGAGATATCGCTTCTCAGGCCAAGATCGTCGCAGAGTATCGCGCCCGCCTGGTCGATCTTGGCGAACCGGACAAACCTGTTGTGCAATCTCTTTACGTAGACTTGCTTGATGATCCGGATGCGCGGCCCCGTCCAATCCATTTGGGGTTTCAATCGGGCACCTCCTTTTTGCGCGATCACCTTATCCAACTGGAAGACATTGGCGTGAACCATGTGGCAATCAATTTACGCCTGAATACAAGTGACACCGAGGCAACAATCAAACGCTTGGCAGACAACATTTTGCCGTCGTTTGCGAAAGAAGGATGCACCCTATGACGAAAACAATTCTTATCACCGGTGCCACTGACGGCATTGGTTTGGAGACAGCAAAACGTCTGGCCGCAGAAGGTCATCTCATTCTTCTGCATGGTCGCAGCCAGGAAAAACTGGACCTTGCGGCAAAAGCAGTGGGTGGAAAGACGCAGTGCTACATTGCCGACCTTTCAGACCTGACAAATGTCGAAGCGCTGGCGGCCGAAATCAGCAAAAATCACCAGCATCTGGATGTCCTGATCAACAATGCCGGTGTCTTCAAGGCGCCGGACGCCGTCACGAAAGATGGCCTTGATATTCGTTTTGTCGTCAATACGTTTGCGCCCTATGCGCTGGCCCAAAGACTGTTGCCGTTGATGGACGGCAAGGGACGCATCCTCAACCTGTCTTCTGCGGCGCAGGCGTCCGTAAACGTTGATGCGCTAAAGGGTGGCGTTAGTCTTGATGACATGAGCGCATACGCGCAAAGCAAACTGGCGATCACCATGTGGTCCATGGACCAGGCGCGACGACTGCCGGATGGTCCTGTGGTGCTGGCCGTCAACCCGGGCAGCCTGCTGGCAAGCAAGATGGTCAAACAGGGTTTCGGAGTGGAAGGCAACGATCTGGCCATTGGCGCTGAGATCCTGCGCCGCGCCGCACTGGATGAGCAATTTGCCGCCGCATCCGGACAATATTTCGACAATGATGCGGGCCGTTTCGCGCACCCGCACGCAGACGCCCTTGATCCGGCCAAGGTGAAAGACGTCGTGGAAACCATTGAGCAGATTGTTACTTCCCTGACAAAAGCCTGAGGGGACAAACCTGCGCTGCGGGCCAGCGAGTTGTCACGGTGTTGTCCCGGAGCGGCTGCGCACGAGGCAGATGGCAAGGATCATCAAGCCTCCGGCCAGGGCAAAGGTCAGTTGCATGCCGCCTGCAATCGAGGCCGGTGCAGCATTGACCACGCCTGTCGTCCCTGAACCAAAGGCAAAGATAGCCCCCATGCCGGATGCGCCCGCAACCAGTCCCAGATTGCGCGACAGGCCAAGCAGCCCCGAGAAGACGCCCCGTTGTTCTTTGGTGACATCCGCCATGACGGCTGTGTTGTTTGCCGCCTGAAACAATTGATACCCCGGAGTGAGGATTGCGATTGCCATGAGGTAGCCGGCAATTGCAAAAAATTCCGGCAGAAAGACAAGACCTACGGATCCGGCTGTCAGCGCATACAGACCGAACAGGACGACCCGATCTGCACCAAACCGATCGACCAACTGGCCCGATGGAATGCCGCAAAAAATCGCAATCACCGGCCCAGCGGACATGACCAGCCCGACTGTTGTTGTGTTCAGACCCAGACCAAGGCTGAGATAGAAGGGGCCGACAACCAGCGTCGCCATCATCACCGCCGCGACAAGCAGATTTGCGGCCAGCCTTGGCATCAGTCCTTTGATACGCAACGCCTGGAATTGTATTCTGGCAAGCGGCGCGCCGGCCTCGCCCGTCGGCAGGCAAAACCAGGCCAGAACCAGCCCCAGCAAACCGAAGGGAACCAGGACGAGAAAAACGGCGGACCAATCGGCCGCTGAAACCAGAAATCCACCTAGGGATGGCCCGAGTGCTGTTCCCAAAGCAGACATGGTGCCCAGCAGCCCCATCGCCCGGCCAACCCGGTTGGCGCCTGTCGTTTCATGAACCAGCGCGATGGTGAGCGTCATCAAAAAGGCGGCGGCAACACCTTGAAGCGCCCGTGCTGCGATCAGAACCCAAAGATCGGGTGCAAGCGCGCAAAGCAGCGATGTCGCCGAAAACAGCCCCAATCCGCACAGCAGCATCCGCTTCAACCCAAATCGGTCTCCCAGCCGGCCGACAAGGACAACGGACAAGGTGAGCGTCACAAGATAGGCGGTGACGACCCATTGGACATCCTGGAATGGCGCCGACAGTTCAATGGAAAGTGTCGGCAAGGCAACATTGGTGATGCTGGTTCCCAAAGAGGCCTGCATCATTGACAGGGCAAGCGTCAGAACTGCGAGGTGTTCATTCATGCTATTTTTCGATGTTTTAGTCTGATTCATTTCACTCTCTGCCTTGCAAAATTCGATGCAGGAGATCAGGCTAGCACTTCAAGTCAACTTGAGGTCAAGCATGAAATTGATGGATATCGGCGAAGTCTGTGAGCGCACCGGATTGCGCCCCTCGGCACTGCGTTATTATGAAGATGTGGGACTGATTTCCTCCCTGTGCCGCAGCGGTCTCAGGCGGCAGTTCGCACCCGAGGTTGTCACCCAGCTCGCCTTGATTCAGATGGGCAAGTCGGCCGGTTTCAGCCTTGATGAGATTTCGGAAATGTTCGGGGACAACGGACAGCCGGACCTACCGCGTGAAGCGCTGCATCGCAAGGCAGACGATTTGCAACGGCAAATTGCCGAGTTGAAGGCAATGCGCGAGGTCATAAAACACGTCGCGGATTGTCCGGCGCCCACCCATATGGAATGCCCGACGTTCCGGCGCCTTGTCACGCTTGCGGCACGGCGGGCAGGAACATCCGGCAGACGGGTGCGCCGCAATCCAGCCATTCCATGACGGCACAGCGGAAATGTCTCACTTCCGGAACAGGATCATTTCCAATCGTATGGTCGCTGCACCGACAGGGCTTCGCCGAGCCGCGCCCAGGTTGCTGCTTCGAAGCGCTCCGGCCAATCCATCCCCAAACGCACCGCTCTTGCCCGTGCGCGCGGCAGATAGGCCTTCGCATAGGCAAGATTGGCAGAAATCATCGCATCCCTGCTCGGGATTGCCGGTGGTAGAGAGGTAAGGAGATCTTTTTGTTCGTCCGATAGGAGCCGATTGAGATGCAATACCCCACCGCGATTGGGGGCATCTGTTTCTTCAACCAACAAATCGACCAGCAAATTGCGAAGAAGAAATACGCCCAATGCGCCGTTGATGTATTCCTCACGGCCTGCCGCAAGATGCAGGAGACCGAGTATCCTGATGAATTCCTCAACCTGATATCTGAATTTTTTCAGATCTGGCCCGGGCTTCTGCGCCGTTTCTGCCAATCCCTGAAAAATATTGTCGTGGTCGAAAAGAGGTTTCAAGCTGCTTTGCGTATGGGGGCCCAGCTGATCAGGTTTCAGAATAATGACATCTGTGCGCGTCCAGTCCTCTGTGATGGCGTTGATCAAGACCGGGACGGTCGTGCGATCCCGCCAAAGGACAATCTGGCCGGTTCTGCCAACAGCCTCACGCCAAACCCGGGAAGCCGTGTCAGAGGCGCCCGTCTGTGTCACCATGACAAAATCAATATCGCTGTATTCATCCGCCATGCCATTGCCGTGGCTGCCGCTCAAAAATAAAGCGCGGATGTCAGGCACATCTCTGGTGGCTTCAGCAATCAGCCGGATGACTTCATTGTGTTTCACGGATTCTGCCTCGACATGATTCCATTGTTGGAACCTTAAGGGCCCCGGAAAGTCGACACAATGGGTCCGGAGTGAACAGCGGTGTTGCGGCACACGGATGGAAATGACTTTAAAAAAACTGGCGTTTGTGCAAATTCCCGGCATATCCAAACAATTCGCGACGCAATTACCCAAACAGGCCTGGTTTTTACATTTGCAGCAGTTTTTCATATCTGCCGCTTGCATTTCTCCCTGCAATTGACGATATGAAGGCCGGGAGGTTGGTGGTGGACGAGCCACTCGCCAACCGGGTCAGATCCGGAAGGAAGCAGCCCTAACGAGCAAGGCACGGGTCACCGTGCCAGCCTCCCACCTTTCACTGCCGTCCATGGTCAAGGTGCATGGGTAATGGAACATGCCCCGGCGGTGTCGTTTCTATTGACCAGAGGGCACCGGGCGGGCGACACTCCACGGGGCTGACAACGGCCCGGTTCATGGAGCTTTGATGAGCGACAGCACGACATCGGATGGAGGCGGTTATCGGGTTCTTGCCCGTAAATACCGGCCGAAGGATTTCACTGACCTGATTGGTCAGGAGCCGATGGTGCGCACGCTGACCAACGCCTTTGAAACCGGACGGATCGCCCAGGCCTATATGTTGACGGGCGTGCGCGGTGTCGGCAAAACCACCACAGCACGCATTCTGGCCAGAGGGCTGAATTTCCAGACCAGCGACGTCGACAAGCCGACCGTTGATCTTGCCGTGCTGGGTGATCATTGCCAGGCGATCATGAATGGCAGCCATGTGGATGTCATCGAGATGGACGCGGCGTCCCACACTGGTATTGACGATATCCGCGAGATCATCGAACAGGTGCGCTACCGTCCGGTATCGGCCCGTTACAAGGTCTATATCATCGATGAGGTTCACATGCTGTCGACGCAGGCCTTCAATGGTCTGTTGAAAACTCTTGAAGAGCCGCCGCCCCACGTCAAATTCATTTTTGCCACCACGGAAATCCGGAAGGTTCCGGTGACGGTTCTGTCGCGCTGTCAGCGCTTTGATCTCAGGCGCATCGAGGCAAGCGCGCTGGTTGCCCATTTCCGTTCGATCGCCGAACAGGAAAAGGTCACCGTCGACGATGAATCCCTGGCGATGATTGCCCGGGCTGCCGAAGGCTCTGTGCGCGACGGCCTGTCCCTGATGGATCAGGCCATTGCCCATGGCAGCGGCCATGTCGAGGCGGAATCCGTGCGTTCCATGCTGGGTCTTGCCGACCGCAGCCGCATTGTCGAACTTTTTGAACTGGTCGCCAAAGGCGACATATCCGGCGCGTTGGCGTCTTTCCGTCAGCAATATGATGCCGGCGCAAATCCATCCGTCGTGCTGACCGATCTGGCCGATTTCACCCATCTGGTAACGCGGCTGAAATTTGTGCCCGACGCCACCAATGATCCGGCACTCAACGAAGCCGAACGGCACCGCGGGGCGGAATTTGCCGATGTATTGTCCGTGCCGGTTCTTTCGCGCCTGTGGCAGATGCTGCTGAAAGGCATTACCGAGACCGAACAGTCGAGCCGGCCGGTCAGCGCCTGTGAAATGGTGTTGATCCGCCTGACCCATGCGGCCAATCTGCCGTCGCCCGGCGAAGCGGTCAAAAGACTTGATGCAATGATGGCGGCAAGCGCCAATGCAGCCCCGTCGAATGGCGCAGAGGCCGGCAATGGACCGCAATCGTCAGGTCATGCCCCTATGCAGGGCGGCGGTGCGTCCGGTTCCAGCCCGAACGAGCCCGGCATGTCCGGCGGCGCGCCGGTCAGAATGTCGTCAGGCTCCGGCTCCACGGCCATGCTGCGTTCCGTCGAGGCCAGTGCCCAATTCCATGAAAATCAGCCTTTGCCGGCTGCAAAGACCAAACCTGTTGCCGTGCCGACTGTGCGCATTGGCAGTCTTTCGGAACTGGCAGACCTCGCCAGCGAGCACCGCGACGTCAAGCTCAAGGCGATGATTCGCAAATATCTGCGTCCGGTGAAGATTGAACCCGGACGGCTGGAAATCGGCCTGCACAAGGATGCCCCCAAATCGCTGGTCGGCGAACTGGACGGCAAGCTGAAAAAATGGACCGGGACGCGCTGGATCATTGCCATCAGCCGTGAGGAAGGTGGCCAGACCCTTGAGGAAATGCAGAATGCACACCGCGAGGAACTGGTCAGTGATGCCAGCCAGGATCCGGATGTTGCGGCCATTCTCAAGCAGTTTCCCGGCGCCCGCATCAGGGATGTGCGCATCCGCGTGGACGAAGCGGACCCATTGCCGACCGGACTGAGTGATGAAGGCGATGTTCTGCCGGAAGACATGCTGCCGGACGATGATGAATTCTAGAGCCTGTCTTGCTTTGATTGATTCACTCTGCCAGTTGTTTTTTGGTCAGGATCAAGTTGGTTTGCGAAGCGCGTACCTTAAGGTACGGGCAAGCGGAACGACGCAGATAGTGGCGAAAAAACAGCTGGCCCGAAGGGTTCGCGAGCCTCGGCCGCCCGCTGTGTCACCCGTTGTGTCTGGCGTCTCGACCGATGCGAGAGCATCGCTCTTTACCGCCTTCATGGCGGAACGACTCACTGGATCACGAACAGAGTGGTTCAATGAAAACAAGACATGCTCTGGGCTTTTGCCGATCAACTGGAACCATTTGATCGGCAAAAGCCTTAATCAATGAAAGCGCCCTCGATCGAGGTGACGCACGAAAAATGGAGAAGCAACATGCGCGACCTCATGGGCATGATGGGCAAGGTCAAGGAAATGCAGGAAAAGATGGCCGGCCTGCAGGAGGAAGTCGAAAAGCTTGAAGTCGAAGGCAAATCCGGCGGCGGCATGGTCACCGTGCGGCTGAATGGCAAGGGTGTCATGCTTTCGCTGGCGATCGATCCTTCCCTGCTCACGCAGGACGAAGTGGAAATCCTCGAAGACCTGATTGTCGCCGCTCACAATGATGCCAAAGGCAAGGTGGATGCCGCCGTTCAATCCAAGACACAGGAACTGACCGCAGGCCTGCCCATACCTCCCGGAATGAAGCTGCCTTTTTGATTCGGCGGCGATTGCCTTCGGGCGCGATATGAACAAAGATGTGGCCGTGTTCAATTCATCCGGTGGCCACATCAATCGGCTGCCGGGCATTCCGGTCAGGTCCTGATGCCCTTTGTTCCCCAAGGTCCTGTCCGCAGTCTCTCGGATATCCGCCAGCTTGAAGCGACCCCGCTCGAGCAGGCTGTCACGGTTCGCAGCACCTATGAAATATTTGAAAGTTCGGCGCAGGCCTTCGGCGACAAGACGGCGCTGACCTTCTTGCGCAGTGGCGACCCGCAGGATGAACCCATCCGCTGGAGCTACCGCAAGCTGTTTGCCGGCATCAATCAGGCCGCCAATCTGTTCCATACGCTTGGTGTCAAGCCTGGCGACGCCGTTGCCGCGCTGCTGCCGGGCTGTCTGGAGTATCATCTGGTCCTGTGGGGTGGTGAAGCCGCAGGCATCGTCCAGCCGCTCAATCCCCTGCTTGCCTTGGACAAGCTCGCCGAACTCATCCGTGCGGCGGACGCAAAGGTGCTGGTCGCCTATGGCGGCGAGGACGATGCGCAATATTGGTCGAAGGCGATGGAGCTGCGCCGGCGCATCGCCGGGCTGAAGGTACTTCGCGTGGCGCCCCATGACGAACCAAGGCCCCATGACGAGATCACCCTGCCGAAACACGATGGTGACGGCGATTTTCAGGACCTGCTGGCCCGCCAGCCTGCTGATCATCTGGTCAGCGGACGGGATATAAAGCCCGATGATATTGCCGCCTATTTTCACACGGGCGGGACAACCGGCGCGCCGAAACTGGCGATGCACAACCATGCCAATCAGGTCTTTACCGCCTGGGCAAGTGTCCAGCTGCAGGGCGTGACCCATGAGGATGTGACGATCAACGGCTATCCGCTGTTTCATGTGGCGGGCGTTCTGCCCGTTTCGCTGGCGTCCCTTTCGGCCGGTTTGGAGGTCATCATTCCGACGACTTCGCTCCTGCGCAACGCCGATGTCAGAAAGAATTACTGGCGCCTTGTCGAAAAATATCGGGCGACGTCCCTTTCCGCCGTGCCCACCGTGCTTGCGGCCCTGGCCAATGTTCCGCTGGATGGTGCGGATATCTCGTCGATCCGTTATTGCCGCACCGGCGCCGCACCCCTGCCGCCGGAACTGGCCGAGCGGTTTGAAACGCTTTTCGGGCTGCATGTCCACGAGAGCCTTGGCATGACGGAAATGGCCGGCATCAGTTCCATCCGGTCGCCGGGCGTGCGTGGTCCTGCGGGCTGCGTTGGTTTCCCCATTCCCTATTCGAAAATCCGCATCGTTGCCCTGGATGATAACGGCGGCGCAACGGACCGCGATCTGCAGCCCGGCGAACACGGCATGATCCTCTTCAAGGCCCCCAATGTGTTTCCGGGTTTTCTCGACAGCCGGGAAACAGCAAAGACCTTTACCGCCGATGGCTGGCTGTTGACCGGCGATGTCGGCTGGATGGATGCTGCGGGCCTGTTGCACCTCAGCGGCCGCGCCAAGGATCTGATCATTCGCAGCGGCCACAATATTGATCCGAAGGTCATTGAGGATGCCCTGGGCTCCCATCCTTGCGTGCATCTATGCGCCGCCGTGGGTGTTCCCGATGCCTATGCGGGTGAATTGCCGGTCGCCTTTGCCATGCTGATGCCGGGCGCCGATGACATTGATGAGGCTGAACTTCTGGCCTGGACCTGCGCGCGTGTCGACGAACCACCGGCACGGCCCAGATCGGTTACCATATTGGAATCCATGCCGATGACCAATGTCGGCAAGATTTTCAAACCGGATCTGCGTTGTCTGGCCATTGAAAAACTGGTCAACGACCATTTGGTGCCTCTGGCGCAGGAGAGCAAGGCGTTTGAGGCCCTGCGCTGCACGGTCAGCGCTGCAAAGGACGGCAAGCCCAAGGCGCGCCTTCAGGTCCCGGCAGGCATGAGCGCGGCTGACCGCCAAAAACTCGATGCCTGCCTGGCTGCCGTGCCTGTCGGGATTACCCTCGAAACGGTTGCCTCCGAGGTTTCTTAGCCGGCTGCCTGTGCTTTAAAGCGGTTTGTCCTTAATGTGAAGCATTTGACCGAGGTGATTTTGGTCTCCGGCTAGGCGGGTTGCACGCCGTGGTGGCTACCCACCACAAGTGCAAGCCAACGACGTCGGGGGGCAAAATCGCCCGGCCCGTCTCTGCTGAATTTCAATGATTTCCCTCCTACCGTGGGTGGGGAAAATCGGCCCATCTGCGTCGTTGCGCCGCTTGCCCGATGAACCACATCGCGCTGCGCGACGCGTCTAGCCGAGTGGACCGATTTTCCACCATCAAATGGTTCTCATTAAGGACAAACCGCTTTTAGTTCCTGACGACGTCGGTGCAGGATTGGCTCCGTGTAGCCATTGGGCTGCGTGCGCCCGGCCAGAACCAGTTCCAGCGCCGCCTGATATTCGATGGAATTGTCGAAATTGCCGGCCATGTTGCGATAGGCCGGATCGCCGGCATTCTGTCCGTCGACAACGCCCGCCATGCGCTCCATCGTCTCGATGATCTGTTCCTTGCTGACAATGCCATTGTGCAGCCAATTGGCCATGTGCTGCGCCGAGATGCGCAGGGTTGCCCGGTCTTCCATCAGGCCGACATTGTTGATGTCAGGCACTTTTGAACAGCCGACACCCTGGCCGACCCAGCGAACGACGTAACCCAGAATGCCCTGTGCATTGTTGTCGAGTTCGTGCTGGATGTCCTGCGGCGTCCAGTTCGGACGCTCCGTGACGGGCACCGAGAGAATGTCGTCGAGCTTTGCGCGGGGGCGGCTTTTCAAATTGGCCTGAACCTCCGCCACATTGACCTTGTGATAATGTGTGGCATGCAGGGTGGCAGCCGTTGGCGAGGGAACCCACGCCGTGTTGGCGCCGGCTTTCGGATGGGCGATCTTCTGCTCAAGCATGGCCGCCATCAGATCCGGCATGGCCCACATGCCCTTGCCGATCTGCGCATGGCCTGACAGGCCGCATTCCAGCCCGATATCGACATTCCAGTCCTCATAGGCGGCAATCCACGGGGCCTGTTTCATGTCGCCCTTGCGGATCATCGGACCGGCTTCCATGGAGGTGTGGATTTCATCTCCGGTACGATCGAGAAAGCCGGTATTGATGAACACGACACGGTCCTTTGCGGCGCGAATGCATTCCTTCAGATTGATGGTGGTGCGGCGCTCTTCATCCATGATGCCCATCTTGATGGTGTTGCGCGGCAAGCCGATCACATCTTCGACGCGGGCGAAAATCTCCGACGCAAAAGCCACTTCCTCGGGGCCGTGCATTTTCGGTTTGACCACATACATCGACCCTTCACGGGAATTCTTGCGATGGCCGTTTTCACCGATATCGTGCAGCGCAATCAAGCCGGTGATCATGGCGTCCATGAAGCCTTCCGGGGCCTCAAGGCCATCGCGATCCGTAATGGCTGGATTGGTCATCAGGTGTCCGACATTGCGCACCAGCATCAGGGCGCGGCCGGGCAGGGCCAGATCGCCGCCATTGCGACCCGTGTAATGGCGGTCCTCATTGAGTTTTCGGGTAAAGGATTTGCTGCCCTTGGCAACCTCTTCCGTCAGGCTGCCATTCATCAGTCCGAGCCAGTTGCGATAGACGATCACCTTGTCTTCTGCATCCACAGCTGCAACGCTGTCCTCGCAATCGACAATGGTTGTCAGCGCCGATTCCATGATGATATCGGCAATGCCCGCCAGATCATCGCGGCCCACGGGGCTTTGCGCATCCATGACCACTTCCAGATGCAGGCCGTTCTTTTTCAAAAGCACCGAGGTCGGGCTGGTGGTCTCACCCCTGTAGCCGGCAAATTGCGCCGGATTTTTCAAACCCTTTTGCGTTCCGTCTCCCATTGTGACGACCAGCTCGCCATCGCTGACCGAGAGTGCCTTTATATCTTCCCAGCGCCCGTCAATCGGTGCCGAATCATTGAGGAACTGGCGGGCCCAGGCAATGACCTTGGCGCCGCGCGCCGGGTTGTAGCCGGCACCCTTTTCCGCGCCACCCTCATCGCTGATGGCATCCGTGCCATAGAGCGCATCATAGAGCGAACCCCAGCGCGCATTGGCGGCATTGAGTGCATAACGCGCATTCATCACCGGAACGACAAGCTGCGGGCCGGCAATGGTTGCGATTTCCGGATCAACATTGTCGGTCGCTATGCTGAATGTCTCGCCCTCCGGCAAGAGGTAGCCGATATCGCGCAGGAATGCCTTGTAGGCTTGCGCATCGTTGGGCGCGCCGTTTTCGCGGTACCAGCCGTCAATCTGTTCCTGCAATGCATCGCGTTTGGCAAGCAGGGCCCGGTTTTTGGGTCCCAGGTCATGAATGAGCCCGGCAAATCCCCGGAAGAAATGATCGGCGTCCACGCCGGTACCCGCTATGGCCTCATTGACGATGAAATCATGCAGTTCGGAATCAATTTTCAGACCATGTATGTCGACCATTGCCATGTTGCGCTCCTTGGGGTGCCAGCTGGATTGCATGTGTCATCTCATGTTCCGGGATTTATTGTCAATTTATCAAAGGTAAGAAAGATTTATTCCAAAATGGAAAGAATGATGACCGTAAACCGCTAGGACCATCGTAACGGCTCGTTCATTCACCGCGCGCACAATGGGGCATCAAGGGGAAACCGGCCAAAGGTCGGCGGATCTGAAAAGAGGAATTGATATGACCCAGGTTCTCGGCGTGTTCGACGGCGCTTTGTTGCTCAAATTCTTTATTGCGTTGTTTGCATTGTTGAACCCGCTCTATGGGGTGCCAGTGTTCCTGAGCATGACAAAGGGCTTCACGCCCGCCGAGCGCCGGAAAACGGCGCATACCGTGGGCATCACCAGTGTGGTTGTCGCCATTGTTGCATTGCTCATTGGTGAGGAGTTTCTGGCCCTTTTCGGCGTCAATGTCGCCGCTTTTCAAATCGCCGGAGGTATCATCGTTCTCGGCGTAGCGCTTTCCATGCTGAAAGACCCGGTTTCTCCCAAAGCAAATTCTGCAGAACCCAATGCGCAAGGGTCCAGTGCGCACGGATCGGAAACAAGAAGCATCGCCATAGTGCCCTTGACAATACCAATGATCGTCGGCCCCGGTGTGATTGCCGCAGTCATCCTCTTTACGCAGCAGATCGGCGACAAGGGAGAGGTGGCGACCCTGATGCCTGTCGTCATTGTCATGTGCTTTCTGGTCTGGCTGGGCCTGCTGTTTGCCGAAACGATCTCGAAATTTCTGGGCGACAGTTTCATCAATGCCATGACCAAGATCATGGCCATCATCCTGGCTGCCGTCGCCGTGGAAATGGTGATCCAGGGCACAGTCCATGCGCTGGCGATTCATTTGCCCGGTCTGGTCAAGGGTGCAACGCTCGGGTAGCGCACCGTCGAGCCCGATCAGCGCTCGCGGGCGATACGCGGTCGTGGGGTATCCCCCTGTGTCAGGGAAGTTGTCCGCTGCTCTATTTTTCTCTATTTTACAGGAGGGCGGGATAGGACGATGACATGGGATATTCACCTGAGCGTAAGTCAGCGGTGCTGAAGCGTATGCTGCCTCCG
>Ga0208648_1000770_pt1 | contig 29680 bp, 34 predicted proteins | sample AntAceMetag02UKL_FD_184772 | JGI IMG/M metagenome (GOLD analysis project Ga0208648, IMG submission 184772) | Saline lake microbial communities from Ace Lake, Antarctica - Antarctic Ace Lake Metagenome 02UKL (SPAdes) (version 2) | ecosystem: Environmental > Aquatic > Non-marine Saline and...
TCCAGAATATAAATTTCAATTTCATCGTTAAGTAAATCCAGAGCAGGAACGCCTAGATTACCGCCTACCGCAACCTTCTTTCCAGCCGCTTTCGTCATATCTCCAAGCAATGTGGTAACGGTACTTTTTCCATTCGAGCCTGTAATGGCAACGACCGGTTTATTCACCGCACAGGCAAATAAGTCTATGTCACTTAAAGAATGCGCTCCCCTGGCTATAGTTTCCTGAATTATTGGCTCTTGCATGGAAACACCCGGGCTAACAATAAGATGTGTAGCCACTTCAAATACTGCCGGATCAAAACCATCGGTAAAAACTGCGACATCCGGCATTTCAGCCAATAATTCGTCATTAAAGGGCGGATTTTTCCTGCTATCTACCATAGCAAACTGCAGTCCGAGGTTACGTAAAAACTTTGCGACTGATAAGCCTGTTAAACCTAAACCAACTACGACAACTTTTGAGCTTTCTTTATTTAGAGAAAACTGAGTATCGAGTGCTTGTAAAATATCGTCATTTTTCATGCGCTATCTCAACTTCAATGTTGCTAAACCAATCAATACCAGAATAAAAGTAATAATCCAGAATCTGACTATGATACGTGGCTCCGGCCAGCCTTTTAACTCAAAGTGATGATGGATCGGTGCCATTCTAAAAATTCGCTTACCCGTTAACTTAAATGAAGCAACCTGCATAATCACAGATACGGTTTCCATCACAAAAACACCGCCCATTATGAGCAGCACAATTTCCTGTCGAACCATAACCGCAACTACACCCAAAGCTGCACCTAATGCCAAAGCACCGACATCGCCCATAAACACCATCGCCGGGTAGGCGTTAAACCATAGAAAACCCAGTCCTGCGCCTACTAAAGCAGCACAAAAAACAATCAACTCCCCTGCCTTGGGTATAAAAGGTATAGCCAGGTAATCTGCGAACATCACATGGCCAGTCAGATAGGCAAAAATTGCTAATGCACCTGCAACCATGACTGTAGGTAAAATCGCCAGGCCATCCAGACCATCTGTTAAATTCACGGCATTACTAGTGCCAACAATGACAAAATAGGTCAACACCACATAAGTCCAACCCATATCAACCACAACTTCTTTAAAAAAGGGCACAATAAACTGTGTTTCTGCAGGCACTTGTGCTGTTTTAAAAAGATAGATAGCAGCAGTCAGGGCAATCACGGATTGCCAAAAATATTTTGCTCGCGCCGATAAGCCATCACTATTACCTAACTTTACTTTTTTATAGTCATCAATAAATCCGATAATGCCGTAAGTCATAGTCACTAATAATGCCACCCAGATATAGCTATTCCCTAAATCCCCCCAAAGCAATGTACTCGTAGCAATACCAACCAAAATCAACGTCCCGCCCATAGTGGGAGTACCTGCTTTTTGATAATGGCTTTTGGGGCCATCATTGCGTACACTTTGGCCAATATTTTTATTGCTTAAGCGCCTGATCATCGCAGGCCCCACTAAAAATGAAATTAACAAGGCAGTTAATGCACTTAAAATTGCGCGTAAAGTCAGGTACTGGAATACTCTAAAACCAGATTCAAATTGTGTTAAATAATCAAAAAAATACAGTAACATGCTTACCTTCCTGTTATGCCTAATAATGCATTAACCACAACTTCCATTTTCTGGGCTCTTGAACCTTTTACTAATAGTGCCTGCTCTGGTGTTATTTGTTTTTTTACCGCCTCTATCAGATCATTTTTTTTGGCATAGTAAACAGCTCCCGCACCAAATGCATGCACAGTGTTTTCTGCCATCTCTCCCGTTGCAAAAAGGCGTTGCACACCTGCTTTTTTAATTTGCTTACCCATCTCGCTATGTAAGCGTGCACTTTCAGCGCCCAATTCGCCAAAAGCCCCTAAAACTAACCATGATTCTCCCGGACATTGTTTTAAAACCTCTAGTGCAACTGCTAAAGAATCGGGGTTAGCATTATAAGTATCATTGATAAGCTTAAATCCTGCTTCGGATTCACACAGTTGCAACCGACCGCTAACTGCTTTAACGTTGGCTAAGCCCGCTTGAATCTGTTCCAGCTTTACGCCTAATGCTATGCAAGCAGCACTTGCAGCCAGCGCATTTTTTACATTATGTTCGCCTGCCAGGGCCAACTCGATTGGCACTTTATTGCCACTAAAGACTAAATCAAAAGTAGTCTTGAATTGCGACTCCTGTAACTCGGTAATAATCTGTTCTGCACCTATATCAGCAGCCTGAGTAAGGCCAAATGATAGAACTTTACGTTGTCCGGCAAGTTCTCTCCACAGGGAATAGAATTGATCATCTGCATTTAATACAGCAATACCATCATCAGTTAATGATTGAATAATTTCAGCCTTGGCTTTCGCCACGCCATCGATGCTGCCAAAGCCTTCAATATGAGCTGCTCCCACATTATTGATAACAGCGACATCCGGTCTTGCATAGTGACTGGTATAGGCTATTTCCCCAGGATGATTGGCGCCCATTTCTATAACCGCATACTGATGCCTTTCATGTAACCGTAATAGCGTTAATGGGACGCCAATATCGTTATTTAAGTTCCCCTGAGTAAATAGCACTTGATAGTTAACTGCCAGAATGGCGGCAATCATCTCTTTTACCGTCGTCTTACCGTTACTGCCAGTAATGGCACAAACTTTTATCTCTAGCTTATCCCTTAATGCACCCGCAAGTTCTGCCAAAGCAAGTCGTGTGTCTTTGACAATAATCTGTGGTAATTTGGTAGTAACTTCTTTTGCCACAACTACCGCAATAGCACCACTTTGTTGCGCTTGTGCAATATAATCATGTCCATCAAACTGCTCGCCGCTTATGGCTATGTATAAATCACCACTGGATAAAGTCCGTGTATCAATGCTGACACCAGAAACCGGTACTGACGCACCGATTTTGTGCCCGTGCAGGATTTTACTTATTTCGTCCAGAGTCATGACTATCATGCTGCCAATATTTCCCGCACGATTTCGCGGTCACTAAAAGGGTATTTAACGCCTTTTAGTTCCTGATAATCTTCGTGCCCTTTACCAGCAACTAAAACTATATCTTGGGCTGAACTCATCAAAATACTTTTTTCTATAGCCGCTTTTCTATTACTAATTACTGTCACTTTATTCATCTTAAGACCTCCGATAATCTGATTAATAATAGTTTCTCCGTCTTCAAAACGCGGGTTATCATCTGTCACTATAATTCGATCGGCCAACTGCACGGCAATATGTCCCATCTCAGCACGCTTACCTTTATCTCGCTCACCACCACAACCAAACACAACACTTAACTGCTTCGTACAATGCAGCCTTAACGTGATTAAAACCTTATTCAGCGCATCAGGTGTATGTGCATAATCCACCACAACCATGGGTTTTCCAGCGCCCCCTGAAAAACATTCCATACGCCCTATCACGGGTTTAATTAATTGTATAGCAGCCAAACACTCGGTTAACGATTGACCTGTTTCTAGCAAAACCGCCAAAACAGCCAAACTATTTTGCAAATTAAAATCCCCTAACAAACTGACTTTGAATATGGCTTGCTGACCCTGCCAAAAGACATCACACTCGATACCCGCTAATGTATATTTAATATTCCTGGCTGTTAAACTTGAGCCAGTACTATGCATTTTATCTTGCAGACTAAATGTCAAAACTCTCACTTCATCTGCAATGGCAGCTATAACGCGCTCAGCATAAGCATCATCCAGGTTAACCACAACAAACCTTAACCCTTTGCATTTAAGTAAGCGTAATTTAGTCAAAAAATAGGCTTCCATACTGCCGTGATAATCCAGGTGATCACGGCTCAAATTATTAAAAACAGCTCCACTAAAGTTAATGGCATTAACTCGACCTTGCTCTAGACCGTGTGACGAAACTTCCATGGCTACATTAACTAAGCCTTGATGAACAAAGTGCGCCAATATTTTTTGCATTGCAAAGGCATCAGGTGTGGTATTACTTGTACTATTTAAATCTGCATAAAGTCCCCAGCCCAATGTGCCAATTACCCCGCAGGCATCCATTGTCTGCGCTAAAAACTGACTACAGGATGTTTTGCCATTGGTTCCTGTAATTCCAATAATATTTAAGTGTTGTGCAGGATTTGCATAAAAATTGGCAGCAATGCCACTTAGTTTTTCAGTTAAATTGTCAATACAAATCAGCGGCAATCCTGATATATTTTCCACCAGTTTTGCACCCTGCTTTGCAGGATCGTAAACAATTGCTACAGCACCTTGTTGCTGGACCTGTGCGGCATATGACAATCCATGCTGCATAGCACCTGCGACGGCAAAGAAGACGCCGCCTATAGTAATTTCACGACTATCTAAAGCAATGTGGGTAATTTCGACATCGCACTTGACGTGCGCAAAGCCTGTTAATAACTGTGATAACTTCATATCTTTATTTCGATAATAATACTGACATACTCTGCTCTTCATCAGGTGCAATTCCCAAAACTCTTAATGCCCCACCCATCACTTTAGAGAAAATGGGTGCCGCTACTAATCCACCGTAATATTGACCAGCATGTGGTGTATCAACCATCACTGCAATAATCAACTTTGGGTCACTTGCAGGCGCCATACCAACAAATACCGATAAGTAATCATTACTATAAGCCCCGTCTTTAACCTTTTTAACTGTTCCCGTTTTACCTGCAACTCGATAGCCTTCTACTCGCGCCTGATAGGCTGTGCCATCTTTTTTTACCACCTGCTCTAGCATAGTTCTCACTTTTATTGCTGTTGCTGCGGATAAAACCTGTTGTGCATAGTTATCATGGTCACGTTTCAGCAAGCTTACCGAATGCAATTGCCCGTCATCTGCTAGTGCCGTATAAGATCGAGCCAACTGTAATATCGACACCGACAGCCCGTAACCAAAAGATAATGTTGCCTGTTCAAATGTACTCCAGCCAGAATAGTCTGGTAAACTTCCACTCGCCTCACCTGGAAAGCCAACGCCAGGCGACATACCAAAACCTACTGAATTATAAAAACGCCAAAAATATTCAGGCGGCATCGATAAAGCAATTTTACTGGCTGCAACATTACTCGATTTTTTTAATACATCAGTCAGATTTAAGGTGCCATAATCATGACCATCTTTAACCCACTTACCTTTTATTCTTAAACTTTTGGTTATAAATAACTGGTTTTCTTTCACATACCCACCTTCTAAAGCAGCAGCAACGACCAAAGGCTTCATCGTAGATCCCGGTTCGAACACATCGGTTATTACCCTGTTCCGGTAATGCGATGTATTCAAATCCTTATGCGAATTTGGGTTAAAGGACGGTTGATTAACAATCGCCAGCACATTCCCTGTTTCAGCCTCTAAAATCACTAATGCCGCTGCTTCTGCCTCATGCTTGATAACGCCTGCTTTTAATTCTCTATACGCCAGATACTGTAAGCGCTCATCTATGCTTAAAGTTAAATCTTGCCCTGCCTCCGGTTCTTTAATACTTTCCACATCGTGCTCTTCAATCACTTGTCTGGCGCCATCACGAATCACCCGCTTACTTCCTGTGACACCTTGCAGAATTGAGTTATGCATTAACTCCAGCCCTTCTTGCCCCTGGTCATCTACATTAGTAAACCCCAATAGATGTGCCGTTACCTCACCCGCAGGATAAAAGCGTTTAAATTCCTTAACAATCGCTACTCCAGGCAAATCTAAGGCCTTAACTTTCTCCGCCAGATACGGTTCAACCCTTCTTTTTAAATAGGCAAACTGCTTATTCGACAATGGGTCAAATGCCCTTTTAACCTTGTCTAAAGGTATGTCCAATAATTTTACCAGCTGCTTCATTTTTGTTTCATTATCTAATTCTGCACAAGCCTGTTTTGCTTTCTTCCCCGTTTCCACCCTGCAATATTGGGGGTTTACCCAGACTGAGCCAACCGGTGCGCTAACAGCAAGGCTCTCACCATTCCGGTCTTTAATTTGTCCTCTATACGCTGCAATTTGTACTGTCCCTACGTGACGACTGCGAGCCTGCTGCTGTAAAAACTGGGTATCCAGCACCTGTAATTGCACTGCTTTAGCTATCAACATTAACATGGCAGCAAACATAAGAATCAGTACCAGTTTCCTTCTGCCAGAAAAGTCATCGGATTGCTTAATATTTTTTTTCTTTTCAGTTTGCAACATTATTAAAGCCGTATATAAATGATAGCTTTGCGATCCAGCTCAATTAAACCCATTTTCTTTCTAGCTATCTTTTCCACGCGATTATGCTCAGCTAGCATACGTTCTTCTAATGTCAGTCTTTCCCAGCGAACTTCCAGACGATCGAGCTCTTGTTCGGTTTTTTGTATTTCTATAAAAACCAACCGTGAATTATATTTACTAAAAATAACTCCTAATCCAGAACCAACCAATACAAACAGTAAAACGACAACTATAACTCGCTGCATAACACTACTTTCGTTGCGCTACGCGCATTACCGCACTACGCGACCTGGGATTTTCTGCCAACTCCTGTTTACCCGCTTTAATGACTTTACCCCGTTTTATTAATCTTATCGCTGCCAGCTCTTCAGGCTGCAATGGTAATTTACTCGGCGTATACCTGCCTCTTGATTCATCTCTGATAAAACGTTTAACAATTCTGTCTTCTAGGGAATGAAAAGAAATAACCACCATTATCCCGCTACTGGCCAAGCCATTTACCGCCTGATCCAGTACTGTGCTTATTTCTTCCAACTCCCGATTGACAGCAATCCTGACTGCTTGAAAACTACGCGTTGCAGGGTGTTTATGTTTTTCTTTAAAAGGTATTGCTTCAACCAGTAAATCAACAAACTGCCTAGTTGTTTCTAATGGCTTTTCTAACCGTTGAGTCACCACTGCGTTAGCAATCCTTCGCGCAAACCGCTCTTCTCCATAATTAAAAAGCACCTGCACTAAGTCTTCTTCAGATACGCAAGCCAGCCACTCTGCTGCTGACTCACCAGAATTACAGTCCATACGCATATCCAGAGGTCCATCGTGCATAAAACTAAACCCACGCTGTGCATTATCTAATTGTGGTGATGAAACGCCAAAGTCCATAAGAATGCCATCCACCTTGCCTTGCCAGCCACGCTTTTCAACTGCTTGCTGTAACTGTGAAAAACAACAATGCTCTAATTGAAAACGAGAATCTTTCACTAATTCCCGTGCAGTTTCCGATTGTATGGCGTCAAGATCCCTATCTAAAGCCAATAATTTCCCTGCAGGACCTAGTTGCTGAAGGATGCCTCTGCTGTGTCCGCCACGCCCAAAAGTACAATCTATATAAATTCCATCAGGTTTTATGGATAACTCATGCAATGCTTCATTAAATAATACCGGTAAATGCATGATCTATTCTCTTATCAAAATGACAAGCTTTCCAGCTCATCCAAACCTTCATCATCATCACCTTCAAGCCATTCATTCTCTTTAGCAATCCAGGCCTCTTCGTTCCATATTTCAAATTTATTTAACTGTCCTACTAAAATCAATTTTTTTTCCATGCCGGCAAATTTTCTAAGTTTTTCAGAAATTAATAACCGCCCCTGTGCATCCATTTCGGCTTCTATAGCGTTACCAATAAGGAAGCGGCGTAATTTTCCAGCCATTTTATTTAAAGTCGGTAATTTACTTACGGTTAATTCGAGCTTTTCCCATTCAGGTAGCGGATAAAGCCATAGACAACCAGACTCACCAACACATTTTTCATTCACCGCGACGGTCACGATTAACTGACGCTCACAACAATCCTGCAATTCTTCTCTATATCGAGTAGGAATTGCAAAACGTCCTTTTGCATCTAAATTAATTGCCGTTACACCACGAAACAAAATTCCCTCCTTGATTACCAATTTTTTCTAAAAAAAACTACTTTTTACCACTTTTTACCACTTTATAACAAACTATAGTTTTCAAACATCACTTAGTCAAGGATGATTAAAAATAATTACCCTTTTTTGACAATGACTTAGATAATTCTGTCTGCATAAGTACATAATCAATAATAATAAATTCAAAACATCAATAACTTTCATATATTTGTTTTTTTTTCTTAATGTAGTTTCTAGATGGGTATTAAATTATTTTTTACTAAATAGTTTGCCCTTTTGCACCCTTCCTTGCCATGAAAAATACAAAACCTTCAGGCAATAAAAAACCCATAAAATGACAAGCACTTTATGGGTCTTGAAAAGTTTTGTTATCCGGGCTAACCCCGGATAAATCTGTCTTTATTTCATATTAGTACGTCATTTTCCCTCGCCGCTTTTCCCTTCCATATCTTTCCCATCAGTCTTTTGGGCTTTCGGCATAGTTTTATTTCCTGCACATTTTCCTTCTGATGTTTTTTCTAAATCAGCTTTAGGCATCATGCCTGCACCACACATTCCTTCTCCACAAGCCCCATCTTTCATTTTCTTGGCAGCTTGTTCATCTTTGTCTGCCTCTGCGACAAACATATAACCGCTAGATAATTCAGTCATTGCGAAAGGATTACTCTCACTACTTTCAATACCCTCTGCTTGTATGCTTGTTGTTGCTAGACCAGAGAATAGGGTAGTACCTATTGCAATTACTAAAGGTGATTTTTTTATACTCATTGTACTTTCCTCAAAATTAATTAATTTACACTAATAGAAAAATTGTCGCCAAACCTAAAAATGACATGAAACCAATCACATCGGTGACAGTAGTCAATAAAACTCCACCTGCCAGCGCAGGGTCAATCCCCTTTTTGTGTAAAAACAAAGGAATTAAAACTCCCGCTATTGCGGCGCAACTTAAATTAATAATCATCGCACCTCCCAGCATCATCCCTAATGGACCATTAGAGAACCAGGCTGCAGCAATCATAGCGACAACAATTGACCAAACAACTCCATTTACCGCACCTATAGACATTTCCTTAAATAGAAAAGACATCGCATTGGATGAAGAAATCTGATGCAATGCCAGGCCACGGATAACCAGAGTTAATGTTTGGCTACCTGCAATCCCCCCCATACTAGCCACCACAGGCATTAATACCGCTAAAGCAACAATTTGATCAATCGTTGCTTCAAATAATCCGATGACCCAGGATGCTAAAAAAGCAGTAAATAAATTCACTCCTAACCAGACAGCTCTTCGTTTGGCACTGACCAACACGGGAGCAAATAAATCGTGCTCTTCATCAAGACCCGCAGAGCTTAGCATGGCATGACCAACCTCTTCTCGGACAACTTCGAGCACATCTTCAATAGTAATTCTACCAACAACCACTTCCTGCTCGTCTACTACTGCAGCAGATAATATATTTCTGTGCTCAAAAATAGTTGCAACTTCTGCAATAGGCATGTTGATTGGAATAGCTTCAACACGAGTCATCAACTTTGAAATAGTTGCACTAGAATCACTGGTTAAAATTGTTGCCACCGAGACTTTCCCTAAATAACGATTATTACGGGCAACAACAACCAGGCTATCTAAATTAGCCGGTACATTTTTCTGTTCACGTAAATAGGCCAGCGTTTCATCTACCGTCACATCGCCTCGTACCGGCATAAAATACGAGCTCATTAATCCACCAGCGGTATTCCCTTCATAAGATAAAGCCGCTTCAAGACGGCTATCCCCTGCCTTTCTAAGAACTTTATCTCTAACTTCTGCAGAAAAATCAGCAACCAGATTCGCCATATCTCTAGGCTCTAACTGGCTTGCAGCAGCCACCAAATCAGCTCCTGAGGTATGCTCAATTAAACCAATCCGCACTTCCCCGTGTAATGCAGCGAGCGTCTCTCCCATCGCCTCAGGCGCCATAATACTCCAAAGCTGATACCTATAATCCATAGGTAAAGATCTCAGCACTAAAGCTATTTCGGTAGGATACAAACTATGTAAATGACCTCGTGCATCGTAGAGTGCGCCATTGTCCAGGTCATTAATAATTTGCTGTAAATTTAAATCTGAGTGATCTTGTGGTCTTCTAGGTGGTGGCATATATCTATCTCATTGTGTTGTATCTACCGAAAAAATATAAAATCTGCTTATTATTGCAATTCTCGATGCCTGACAATAACATTAAATGCTTTACTCTGGAAATATCGCGCCAGACTATCTACTAAAAATACCGAACGATGCTGTCCGCCTGTGCAGCCAACAGCGACTGTTAAATAACTACGATTTTCCTGCTCAAAGCGGGGAATCCAACGCTCCAACAATGTCGAAATATCCTCAAAAAACTCTGTCACTATTGTTTCTGATTGTAAAAAATCAATCACCATCTGATCTTTACCGGTATAAGCCCTTAACTCCGGATTCCAATAAGGATTTGGTAAGCAGCGTGCATCAAAGACAAAATCTGCATCCAGAGGAATGCCATGCTTAAAACCGAATGATTGAGTCTGTATAGAAATCTTTTGCGCTTCCCCTTGTTGCACATAATCCCTAATTAATTGCCTTAATTGATGATAATGAGTTCGACTGGTATCGACAATTAAATCTGCTTCTTTCGCAACTGGCTTTAAAATATCTTTTTCAATTTTAATGGCCTCTTTTAAAGACATGTGTAAATTAGTTAAGGGGTGCCGTCTTCTTGTCTCACTATAGCGCTTTAGTAAAACGCTATCTTCTGCCTGCATATAAATAACATCACACTGAATACCTTGATTCCGGATAAAGGCTAATTTATCGACAAAAGCGTATAAGCTTTCATTCTGATTTCTCGCATCAATCCCTATCGCTGTTTTACTATATGTACTCTGGTCTTGTAACATAACGTTACTGACGAAATCTTCCAGCAATTTAATAGGTAGATTATCTATACAATAAAAGCCACAATCTTCCAATGTATCCAGGGCAATACTCTTTCCTGAACCTGAGAGTCCGGTCAAAATCAATAATTTCATAGTGTTAGCGTTTTACACTAAACGTTAGAACAAACAACGAAGAATTTTAAAGCTATTTTCTTCGTTGTTTAGTTGCTGATTATTAGCGATGTGATTGTACTTTTTCTTTATGCTTAATAATTTGACGATCTAATTTGCCTACCATATTATCAATGGCAGCATACATATCTTCCTGAACATCATCGGCAAACAGTGTAGCGCCACTAATTTGCACCGTTGCTTCTGCTTTTTGCTCTAGCTTTTCCACTGTTAAAATAACGTGTATATCAGTAACATGATCAAAATGGCGTTTTAACTTACTGATTTTATCTTCTACATGTTGCTTCATTGCGTCTGTGACTTCAACGTGACGACCTGTTACGTTAACTTGCATATACTTATCTCCTGATTGTATTAAAAAAAATGATAATCATTATACTACTTTCTTACAAAAGTCGCTTTCTTTGACTTGATGGTGGTATAGATATTGCCTCGCGATACTTAGCAATTGTACGCCGTGCAACATTAATTCCTTTTTCTTTTAGTAATTCCGCCATTTTGTTATCACTTAGCGGTTTTACCGGATTTTCATGACTGACTAATTCCTTAATAAACGCCCGTATAGCCGTTGCAGAGCATTCTCCACCCTCTTCGGTCGAAACATGGCTGGAAAAGAAATACTTAAACTCAATCACACCATTGGGTAAATGCATATATTTCTGCGAGGTAACCCGTGAAATCGTGGATTCATGTAACTCTAATTCTTCTGCAATATCTCTTAACACCATGGGCTTCATGGCAATTGCGCCATGCTCAAGAAACTCAGTCTGCCTTTTAATAATACTTCGTCCTACACGTAACAAAGTATCGTTGCGACTGTGTAAGCTTTTAATAAACCAGCGAGCTTCCTGCAAATGCTCTTTCATACTGACATTGTCTTTACTATTGTCGGCCCGCTTTATCATGCTTGAATAAAAAGGGTTCACTCTTAGCTTAGGAGCAATATCAGGATTTAATTCAACCTGCCATTTGCCATTCACTTTGCTGACAAATAAATCTGGAATAACATATTCAGATTCTCCTTCATCAATAGCCCGTCCCGGAATAGGATCCAGGGAGCGAATTAGAGCTATCGTTTCTGTTAGCTTAGGTTCGGAAATGGCTAAACGCTTTAACAATTTAGCAATATCCTGAGCGGCCAACAAATCCAGGTGATGCTTGACTAGTTCCATAGCCTCCGCTCTAAAAGGCGTGTCTTCAGGCAATTGTCGTAATTGTATATATAAACAATCCTTTAATCCTTCAGCTGCCACACCGGGAGGATCAAATTGCTGCACCCTATGCAATACCGCATAAAACTCATCTTCTTCAAGGTCCTCAATTTGCTCGCTTAAGCCTTGATAAATATCAGCACCAGGATTACTTAAATAACCTTCAATATTAACGGCATCGATAACAGCCATAACGATGGCCCGGTCCTTTTCAGTAAAGGGGATCAATTCCATTTGCCACAATAAATGGTCTTGCAAACTGATCGACTTACTACGTTGCACTTCAAAATCAGGCATGTCACCTGCGGGTGCAGATGCCGTACCCATTTGCACAGAATCAAATACATCTTCCCAGGAACTATCGGTAGGCAACTCATCCGGTATGTCTGTTTGCGATCCTTCACTGCTCACTCGATCTGTAGTATCCACTTTATTTTCTACAACATTCTGCTCATTCAAGGATGACTGCTCATCCTCAATGACTTCTAGCATCATATTTGAATCTAATGCTTGCTGGATTTCTTGTTGTAAATCCAAGGTAGACAACTGCAATAACTTGATCGCTTGTTGCAATTGTGGTGTCATTGATAGTTGCTGCCCCATGCGGAGTTGCAAAGACTGCTTCATTTAACTCCTCTCAATAAAAGACAACAACAAAAGAATTTCGGCATAATCAAAGACTAAAATTCTCACCCAGATAAACACGCCTTACTTCTTCATTTTCGACTATGTCAGTGGAAGTACCTTCAGCAATCACTTGGCCAGCATTTAAAATATAAGCTCTATCACAAATTCCTAGTGTCTCTCGCACATTATGCTCGGTAATTAACACACCAATATTTCTATCTTTTAAATGCGCAATAATTTTCTGGATTTCAATCACAGAAATTGGATCTACACCAGCAAAAGGTTCATCCAGTAAAATAAATTCAGGATTGGTTGCCAGAGCCCGAGCTATCTCAACCCTTCGCCGCTCACCACCCGATAAACCCATACCTATATTATTTCGAATATGTGAAATACTAAATTCATCGAGTAATTCATCAATAATCAGGTCAATCTGCCCCTCGTTTAGTCCTTTTCTAAGTTCTAGTACTGCACGTAAATTATCACTAACACTCAGCTTTCTAAACACAGACGCCTCTTGAGGCAAATAGCCTATGCCCAGTCTAGCGCGTATATGCATCGGGTAGTGAGTTATCTCCTGTTGATCATAAAAAATATGTCCGGCGTCAGCCTTGATTAACCCTACCAGCATATAAAAACTGGTCGTTTTTCCTGCACCATTCGGCCCAAGCAAACCAACAATTTCGTTACTCGCCAGGTGAAAAGAAACATCATTTACGACGTTACGCTTAGCGTAGGTTTTACCAATATTTTTTGCTGCTAAAATCGCCACTACTGCTCGCTTGCCCCATTTTTAGGTTGCAAAATCACATGCACACGCTTATCAGCAGAATTTCTATCACCCGCCTTAACTACTTCGCTGATTCGGTCATATTCTATTCTTTCACTCGCTGTACTGTTCCCACCCTGCCATACCACTGCGTCCTTAATCATAATCAATAACTGAGTTTCCGGGTAATATTCAGCCGTTAATGCATTACCATGGACATCTTCTTTGCCTTCTTCTGGTGTTTGCTTAAATTTCACTGGCTCCCCTGTTGCCACTAGTTTCTGTATTTCTCTATTGGTCATATACACTACAACTTTATCCGCATCTATACGCATACTACCCTGGATAACAACAACCTCACCGGTATAGATACTTACACCCTTTTTATCGTCGTAAAAACCAGAATTTGATTCAATGCTAACAGGTTGATGCGCATCACCTTCTAAAGCAATTGCCCAATGACCATATGCCAAACTTAAAGCCAAAAATCCTGCCGATAGCCATTTACTAATATTCATGCAAGCCTTTAATATTTGCCAATAATTTTATATACAGAGGATCCTGATAAAATAACTCCATCCCCACACCAGATATTCTATCCAGGCCACTCACCAATTCAGCCCAATCGTCAGTTTCCGCATAATTCTGATCGGGTAAAACACGCAAATTGGTGGTTTTTATATTCACCTCGCGCACACCTTCAGCCGCCGCGCGATCAATAAAAACCTGACCGTTCATAAATATTTTTTTTCCGTCTGCTGAGATATGCCCGGTTTTAGAACGAATTACCCAGGGAGGCATGTCTTTTTTATATACTATCATCTCTGGGCTGGTAAGTTCAGTTCCTATATCACCACTATAATTAGCCGCAAAATCGGCCGTCAGTTTGCTATCAGTCAGGCCAAATTCATTCATCTGTATCTTACTATAGCTCAGAGCAAAATATTCGGCATTTTGATCCATCGTTATCGGTCTTTTCTCTATCTCTTGATCGGGTGCATAATTAACTGCCCACATTGAGATCAGGAAAATCAATAATAAGAAAAAAAAGTTTTTACATTGCTCGGCAAACATTATATTTTTTTAAATGACTCAACCAGGCCACCCATTTTTCCTTGCGCCTGTAATATAAAATCACAAACTTCTCGTACAGCCCCCTGGCCTCCAGCCAGGCGAGTTTGCCAATCTACATAAGGTAAAATATACTCACTTGCATCCTGCACAGCAATAGCCAGTCCTACCTGAATCAATACCGGTAAATCTATTAAATCATCACCAATATGAGCTGCCTGCTCAGGCTTACATCCTACTTCAGTAATTATCTTTTTAAACGCCCGACCCTTATCAGTTTGGCCTAGATATACCAAACTGATACCCAGCATTTCCATTCTTAAAGCGACGGGTTTGGATGCCCTACCTGAAATTACCGCAACCTGAATACCGGATTGTTGTAATAGCTTAATACCTAGGCCGTCACGCGCATTAAATGCTTTATATTCTCTGCCCTGGTCATCAAAAAACAGCTTTGCATCAGTTAAAACACCATCTACATCCAAAATTAATAGTTTAATATTTTTTGCTTTTTCGATTCTATTTTGCATTCTAGACTATTCCTGCGTGAATTAAATCGTGCATATTCAACGCACCAGTCACTTGCTTGTTAGCATCAACAACGATCAATGCGTTAATTTTATTTTGCTCCATGACGTGCATCGCTTCAGCCGCTAAAATATCCTGACTGATCACCCGACAGTTAACTGTCATTACCTCTAATAATGATGCCTCATTAATATCAATAGCTTTTTCCAGTAGTCGGCGCACATCGCCATCGGTAAATATACCTGCCAGTTGTCCGTGCTGATCAACAACAGCAGTCATACCCAGTTTTTTTGCCGACATCTCAACTAAAGCATCCATAATACTATCATCTTGCTGCACTATGGGTAATTGCTCACCGGTATGCATAATATCCCTTACCAAAACCAGCAAACGTCTGCCCAGGCTCCCCCCGGGGTGTGACAAAGCAAAATCATCACGTGTAAAGCCATGCAGCGTCATCAAAGTAACTGCCAACGCGTCACCCATCACTAAAGCAGCGGTGGTGCTCGCAGTCGGCGCCAGCCCTAAAGAGCAAGCCTCCTGCTCTACCGCATTACACAAATGAGCCGAAGAAAATTTGGCCAAAGTGGATCCAGGTCTCCCGGTTATGGCAATCATCGGCACCGCTAAACGCTTAATAATGGGCAACAGCGTTAAAATCTCGGTTGTTTCTCCCGAATTTGATAAAGCTAGCACCACATCTTGCCGGGTAATCATACCTAAATCACCATGACTCGCCTCCCCCGGGTGCACAAAAAAAGCAGGTGTTCCAGTGCTTGCAAGAGTAGCTGCAATTTTTCCGGCTATATGTCCCGACTTACCCATTCCAGTAACGACCACTCGTCCTTTACAAGCGGCAATAATATGACAGGCCTGCACAAAATTATCATCCAGCTTAGATAACAGACCATGCACTGCTTGCGCCTCCAAGGTAATGACTTCTGTTGCGACTTGTATCAGCTGAGCATCATTCATAAATAATTACTTAAATAACACTTTGATAAATCGTCCACTGGTAAAACAAATACGCAGATAACAAACCACCTCCTTCCCAACGATTAATATTGCCCGCCTTGGAAAAACCTACGCCCAATATAAATAATACCGCAGTAAAGGCTAGCAATACCGGAAAATCACGACTGATAACAGTAGCGTCTACTGGCCCAGGTGCAATCAATGCGGGCAAGGAAAAAACCGCCAATAGATTATACACATTCGAGCCTATGACATTACCCACGGCTAGATCATCCTCGCCCTTAAGCACGCTACCTACCGATGCTGCCAGCTCTGGCAAACTTGTACCCAATGCAACAATAGTCAAGCCTATCACCAGATCACTGACCCCCATCACATACGCTATATTCACTGCCGCCCAAACTAAAATCTTGGAACTGATTAATAAACCCAGCAAACCAACCACAAACAATATCCACGCCTTATGATTTGATATTGCTTCTGGTACGTCCGCTTCCATTTCTTTAGCTAAAATATCCCTTTTGCGCTCAGTCATTGCTGTATGTATCAACCAATATAAAAATACCACTAAACCTAATAGCATTAACACACCATCGAAAACACTTAAGCCATCTAAAGCTAAAACATAACAGGCTATGCTAATTAACATCAAAACAGGCAATTCACGCCTTAATAGTCTCGAATGAAAGGCCAGGGGAGCTATCAATGCGGTAGCACCAAGAATTAAACCCATATTGGCTATATTAGAACCAATGGCGTTACCTACCGCCAAGCCGGAATTTCCCTGAAATGAAGCCAGTGCAGAAACCATAATTTCTGGAGCAGAAGTACCTAAACCGACGATAGTTAAGCCTATCAACAAAGGCGAAACACCGAAGTTTCGGGCTATTGAAGATGCGCCATCGACAAACCAGTCTGCAGCATAGACCAGAACAACTAAACCTAGCGCCAAAGCAAGAACATCAATTAGCATAATTTATTGTTGGTTCAAAAATTGCTTATTGTGCCATAAAAATCAGGACCCATGCCAATAAAACATAAAACCTGTCATTATTTAACTGTGACATAGCCAAGAAAAAATATATTAATGTAAAAACAAATTAGGCAAAATCAAGATCTTTACTATACTTGCTAACTCATACTACTTAATAAGGAGTGTAAAAATGAAAAAGTTATTAATATTGTTAATGTTATTGTCGTTTAGCGTGTTCGCTGAACCAATTGATATAAATAAAGCAAGTGCGCAGGAAATCGCAACCTCGTTAGATGGAATCGGGGATAAAAAAGCTGAAGAGATTGTTAAATACCGCGAGAAACATGGCGATTTTAAAAGTATAGATGAACTCAGTAATGTAAAAGGAATTGGCATGAAAACACTTGAAAAAAACAAGAATAATATCAAATTAAAATCACAAGAAAAGGCTAAACCCAAAGAACAGAAAGCCAAGAAGTAGCTTCAATGCGAAGGCATCCTCTAAAGCACTGAGATAGATAAAGCGGCTCAGAGCCTTAGCGGATGCACTAACTTAAATCCTGCGTAGAAGTTATAAATCAAAATGATAGACATGTGCATAATACACTACATCTTAGGTGGCGAGAAGGCTGCCAGCACAATACCGACGCGACGTCAGCACTCCCAAAAAATAAGCTGTCTATGTTATTTGATGCGCATCCCTTATCCAGACTTCCGCGCAAATGACCGGGGCTTGGTCACTGCATGCTGCTTGCAGATATCTTAGCAATAAAATAATGCGGAAATGACGATACTCGAAAGACTTAATTAATAACTAAAGTTTCGGGCTTCAAACTTCAGCAATAAACACATAACACGTTGAAAAAAATAAAATATTCATCATAAATTTCATAATATTGCTCGCATCAAAAAACAAGATCTGAGTGTAACCGAAGCCTTGGCATTTGTGCAGGAGGAAAATTGTCTGATTCTGTACTTTAGAGTCAAGCATGCACAGTAACTACAATAACGGTAACCATAAATTTGCTCTGGTAAAATTATAGTTTGTCCTATCTGGTAATAACAACTCAAGATAAAAAATAGCTGTAAACATCTGCTTGCACTATAATAAAGAGCTTTCTGGCGCGCTTATAAAACCTCTACCATGATTTCCATCCGCAACTTGACTTTCTCGCGTGGCAACAGAAAAATTTTTGACAACATCTCACTGGAAATTGAGCCGCATAAAATCACTGCGATAATGGGACCTAGTGGTACCGGTAAAACCACCTTATTAAAACTGATTGCCGGGCAGCTTAAACCTGATAGCGGCACGATATTAATTAATCAACAAAACGTACATCAACTTTCGCGCACTGATTTATACAAATTACGCAAAAAAATGGGCATGCTATTTCAAAGTGGAGCCTTATTAACTGATATGTCCGTGTATGATAATATTGCCTTTCCTATCAGAGAGCACACACAACTCCCGGAATCTATGGTTCGTACGCTGGTTTTAATGAAGCTTAATGCCGTTGGCTTGCGCGGAGCTCGACACTTAATGCCCAGTGAACTCTCCGGAGGCATGGCAAGAAGAGTGGCGATGGCAAGGGCACTGGCATTGGATCCTGAAATGATCATGTATGACGAACCCTTTACCGGACAAGATCCTATTTCCCTCGGTGTGCTAGTCAAACTTATTCAAACATTAAATCAAACTTTGCACTTAACCAGTATTGTTGTTTCGCATGATGTTCAGGAAACAGCATCTATTGCGGATTATATTTACCTTATATCAGAAGGCAAGATTGCCGGCCAAGGCACTCCTGAAGAGCTTTATAATACTGACTCAGACTGGGTTGATCAATTTATGCAAGGCAAGGCCGATGGCCCTGTTCCATTTCATTATCCTGCAAACGACTTTACTACTGACCTGCTCGCGTATAAACCTGCACTATGAAGTTATTCCAGACCATCGGTCAATCTAGTTTAAAATTTCTGGCAAAATTAGGTCGGAGTAGTCTATTTCTGATCTCTATTTTAACTGGTTTAGCTTATACATTTAGCAGGCCAAATTTGCTAATTAAACAGCTCTATAGCATCGGTGTACTTACTTTTTGGTTAATTGCTATTTCCGGATTGTTTGTCGGCATGGTACTTGGTTTACAAGGTGTCTATACCTTATCTACCTTTGGTGCCGAATCTTCACTGGGAATTATGGTAGCGGCTTCATTAGTCAGAGAATTAGGCCCTGTGGTCAGCGCCTTGTTATTTGCCGGACGTGCTGGTTCTGCGTTAACCGCTGAGATAGGTTTAATGAAAACAACTGAACAGCTTTCAGCGATGGAAATGATGGCCATAGACCCACTAAAATATATTATTGCACCCCGTTTTTTTGCCGGATTTATATCGCTTCCATTATTAGCCGCTTTATTTAGTGCTGTGGGGGTTTTAGGCGGGTACCTGGCCGGCGTAGAAATATTAAGTGTTGATTCTGGTTCTTATTGGTCGCAAATGCAAAGCGCGATTGATTTTCACGATGATATTATTAATGGCATTATCAAAAGCATTATTTTTGCCTGGCTGGTTTCATGGATTGCCTTATTTGAAGGTTATGACGCCCTCCCTACTTCTGCCGGCATTAGTCGCGCTACTACCCGCACCGTAGTCAACTCGGCTTTTGCCATTCTGCTATTTGACTTTTTATTAACTGCCCTTATGTATGGAGAGTCCTAAACATGCAGTGCAAATCCATAGAAATTTTAGTTGGTCTATTTGTTAGCCTGTGTATTACTGCACTTTTCTTTCTTGCTCTGCAAGTCAGTAATTTTAGTGACTTGCAAGATAATGGCAGTTACACAGTGATTGCACATTTTGAAAATACCGGCGGTCTTAAAAGTAAAGCCGTAGTGTCTATGGCAGGCGTTCCTATAGGTCGTGTTGCCGACATTAGTTTCGACCCTGATAATTATGATGCACTGGTTAAACTGCGTATCGATGCGCGCTATAATAAAATGCCTAGTGACACCTCAGCAAGCATCTTAACTTCAGGCTTGCTCGGCGATAAATACATCGGCTTAACCCCCGGCGGATTAAATGAATTTTTACAAGAAGGTGACACCATAGAGCTCACACAATCAGCACTGGTGCTGGAACGAATGATTAGCCAGTTTTTGTTTAATTCATCGGATAAAGACAAATAAACCGATGCAAAACATAGAAATCCTTTCCTCTTCAAAGGATAATTATATTATTAAGGGTGACTTAACTTTCAGCACCATTAATAAACAAACAATGAAAGTTTTAAACCTTCAGCCAAGCGCTTCGATAATTAACATAGACTTACAGCAGCTTGGTAAAATTGATAGCGCTGGTTTAGCTTTACTTATAGAATGGATAAAGTTTGCCCGCGCATATCAAACAGAACTAAGATTTGAACATATCCCTGCACAGCTATCTGCCTTGGCAAAGCTTAGCGATATATCTGAAATCGACTTATTTACACTCAAGAATAAATAAAACACCATGGATAAATTACTCATTACTGGCGGTAAACAACTGACTGGTACATTGATCGTTTCGGGAGCCAAGAATGCTGCACTCCCGATTTTAGCGGCAACCTTGCTCAGCGATACTCCTGTTTTGATTGGTAACATCCCGCATTTACATGATATTACGACGACCATGGAATTACTAGGCTGTATGGGCGTAGAGTTATCCGTAGATGAAAAACTGAATATTGAAGTAAATAGCAGCACCATTAATAAGCTTGAAGCTCCTTATGAGCTAGTACGCACCATGCGTTCATCAATTTTAGTTCTAGGTCCATTATTAGCGCGTTTTGGTCAGGCCGATGTTTCACTTCCTGGCGGCTGTGCTATTGGCGCTCGCCCAGTTGACATTCACATAAATGGCCTGGAAAAAATGGGGGCTGATATTAAAGTTGAAAATGGTTATATTCATGCCAAAGCAAAGCGCTTAAAAGGCTGCCATCTGGTGTTAGAGCAGGTCACTGTAACCGGCACCGAAAACCTGTTAATGGCCGCCACACTGGCCGAAGGTAAAACCATTATTGAAAATGCTGCTCGCGAACCCGAAGTTAACGACCTAGCGCACTTCCTTAATAAAATGGGCGCAAAAATTACCGGCATAGGTACGGATATTTTAGAAATTGAAGGCGTAGAGCGCTTAGGTGTAGAGGGCTTGCATTACAATGTCTTACCTGATCGCATTGAAGCAGGGACTTATTTAGTTGCCGCCGCTATGACCCGTGGACAAATCAGACTCAACAAAGTTCAGCCAAAATTATTGGATGCAGTGCTCGACAAACTGAGCGAAGCAGGCGCACAGATCACCACAGGTGAAGACTGGATTGAATTGGATATGCAGGGAAAACGCCCTAAAGCGGTATCAATTCGTACCGCTCCCTTCCCTGCTTTTCCAACGGATATGCAGGCGCAATTTACTGCGATGAACGCAATTGCAGAAGGTGTTAGCACCATCACCGAAACAGTTTTCGAAAACCGTTTTATGCATGTACAGGAAATGCAACGTATGGGAGCCAACATTAAACTGGAGTCCAATACAGCAATTTGCACCGGCGTAGATAAGCTAACTGCCGCTCCGGTAATGGCAACAGATTTACGTGCTTCAGCTAGCCTGGTACTTGCAGGCTTAGTTGCTGAAGGTGAAACACTGGTTGATCGTATCTACCATATTGATCGGGGTTATGATCATATTGAAGAAAAACTTTCCCAACTCGGCGCGACCATTCGCCGCATCCCAAGATAACACAGGCTTTTATTCATGTTAACTATCGCCGTTTCAAAAGGCAGAATATACGACGAAGCGCTGCCATTATTGGCAGAAGCCGATATCGTTCCAATTGATGACCCTAAAACAAGTCGCAAACTTATTCTTAAAACCAATCATGCTGATGTACAACTCATTATCATACGCGCTACCGATGTACCGACTTTTGTCGAGTATGGCGCGGCAGATCTAGGGATAGCAGGTAAAGATGTACTGATTGAACATGATTCAGATAATTTGTACGAACCCATAGACTTGAATATTGCCTGCTGCAAGCTGATGACCGCAGCGCCTATCAATGCGCCTGAAATTTCTGGACGGGTACGCGTGGCAACAAAATATGTCAAAACAGCAGAACGTTATTTTGCCAGCAAAGGCATACAAGCTGAAATCATCAAACTTTATGGTGCGATGGAACTTGCGCCTATAGTCGGCCTGGCTGATTGCATTGTCGATGTCGTCGATACCGGCAATACCTTAAGAGCCAATGGACTGGAACCGCGTGAACTGATTATGCATATCAGCTCACGCCTAGTGGTTAATAAAGCTTCTATGAAAATGAAGCACCAAATTATCCAGCCCTTACTGGATCAATTCGAAAAAACACTTGCAGCACGATAAATCACTATGACTCAAACTATCTCACGCCTAAATAGTACTGATGCAAATTTTCAGACTCAACTGCAACAGTTACTCGCTTTTGAAGAAAGTTCAGATCACGAAATTCATCAGCGCGTTTTAGATATTATTACCAATGTACGCAACAAGGGAGATCAGGCTGTACTTGATTACACCAACCAATTTGACCAATGCTCCTTTACTAGGTCATCCGAGATGGAAATCTCTCAAACGCAATTAAAAGCCGCATGGGATAACCTGCCTGAAGATAAAGCCGAAGCATTAAAAACCGCAGCAAAACGTGTCCGCGCCTATGCCGAAAAACAAAAAATGGAATCCTGGCAATACACCGAAGCCGATGGCACAATACTTGGGCAAAAAGTGACACCAATAGATCGCGCGGGCTTATATGTGCCAGGTGGTAAAGCTGCCTACCCTTCTTCTGTTTTAATGAATGCTATCCCTGCGAAAGTAGCAGGGGTGCGGGAATTGATTATGGTTGTGCCTACTCCTCACGGTCACACCAATGAGCTGGTTTTAGCGGCAGCTTATTTAGCTGGTGTAGACCGCACATTTGCTATTGGTGGCGCACAAGCCGTTGCAGCGTTGGCCTACGGAACAGAAACCATTCCTGCGGTAGAAAAAATTGTCGGCCCTGGAAATATTTATGTTGCCACTGCTAAAAAGCTGGTGTTTGGTCAGGTCGGTATTGATATGATTGCCGGTCCGTCAGAAATACTGATTATTTGTGATGGTAAAACAAATCCGGACTGGATTGCCATGGACTTATTCTCTCAGGCAGAACATGATGAAGATGCACAGGCAATCTTATTATCTGATGATGCTGATTTTCTCGAAGCAGTAGCTAAAAGCATAACTAAACTACTACCAGAAATGGAACGCGCCGAGATTATTAAAGCCTCATTATCTGCACGCGGTGCACTAATCAAAGTCCCCTCATTAGAAGAGGCTGCAGCAGTTGCCAATACCATTGCGCCTGAACATCTTGAATTATCAGTGGAAGACCCAGAAACACTATGTACACATATCCGTAATGCGGGCGCCATTTTTATGGGCCGCTATACAGCAGAAGCTTTAGGTGATTACTGTGCAGGACCGAATCATGTTCTGCCTACATCAGGAACAGCACGCTTCTCTTCACCCTTGGGTGTTTATGATTTCCAGAAACGCTCCAGCCTGATATTCTGCTCTGCTGAAGGAGCCAATACACTGGGTAAAACAGCCTCAGTATTAGCTCGAGGAGAAAGCTTGACCGCACATGCCCGTTCTGCCGAATACAGATTAAAATAAATATTTTATCTGCTTTCCATGCTCCAGCGCGGGAATGCAGTTTATGGTGCTCTGCGTCATGGTACACAGAGTGTTGCTGAAGGAATTCCCACTGAAACGGTGAGAACTAAAGCTAATAACAAGAGAAAACAAAATGACCGACCTACCTGAAAAAACCTGTGGCATAGAACGCCTGGTTACCCACGCTAAATTAGTCGAAGCCGCTCTGAGCGGTAGAAAAACCCAGCAACGTCGTGATGGAGTTTACGCCTATCCAAATGAAACCTTTACACTGGAAGGTCAGCAATTTATTGTTACTGATTTAACCAGAGAAACCATTGGTGATATGACCGATGCTGAAGCGCAGGCTGAAGGCTATCCTAATCTGGAAATGTATAAAAATCTGATTCTAAAGATGCATGCAGGTATGGAATGGGATGAGTCCGCACCAGTATGGGTACATCATTTCAAACGTGTTGATTAAATAAAGCGCGCGAAAACATGACCGGACAAGATCTTATCTCTACAGTAATTCGCCCTGAAATCCGGGCATTAACTGCTTACAAAGTAGCCGATGCAACGGGATATATTAAACTTGATGCGATGGAAAATCCTTATACCTGGCCAGAAGAGATTAAAAAACAATGGCTAAAAGTCATGCATGCGGCAGAAATCAATCGCTACCCCGACTCAGAAGCCAGCTCGCTTTGCCGCAGCCTAAAAGAATACAACCAGATTCCGGCTGAAAGTGACATTCTATTAGGTAACGGTTCCGACGAAATCATTCAGCTATTGCTAATGGCCTTACCAGCCAATGCGACGGTCATGGCCCCAGAGCCAAGTTTTGTCATGTACAAACAGATTGCTCAGTGCTTAGGCCTGAATTATCAGGGCATACCTTTACAGGCTGATACTTTTGAACTGGATCTAAGCCTGACCCTGGCAAGCATAAAAAGCCAGCAACCGGAAATTATCTTTCTTGCCTACCCTAATAACCCGACAGGTAATTTATTTGATAGCAACGCTATTGAACAGATTATCCAGCAGTCTAAGGGTCTAGTGATTATTGATGAAGCCTATGCCCCGTTTACCGATTTCAGCTTTATTGATCAACTGACAAGATATAAAAATTTATTAGTTATGCGCACGGTTTCGAAACTGGGCCTTGCAGGTTTGCGTTTAGGGTTTATTGTCGGAGATAGTACAATTATTAATCAGCTTAATAAGGCCAGATTACCTTACAATATCAATACCCTTACTCAATGCAGTGTAGAGTTTGCTTTGACTCATCCTGAAATGTTTGCCGAACAAACCGAGATACTGTGTAATGAACGTGCACGTATGTTTCTGCAATTAACTACCATGAAAGATATCCAGCCCTGCCCGAGTGCGGCAAACTTTATTCTTTTCCGCACAGCTAAAGACAAGGCAACAGATATTTTTAACGCCTTAAAAAATCAAGGCATTTTAATAAAAAATCTGTCTCCGCAAAAAGGCTTACTTAATGATTGTCTAAGGGTAACAATAGGCAAGCCAGAAGAAAACAATGCTTTTATTAAGGCATTAAAAAGCGCAATATAAAAGATTATTAAAACAAGCTTCAAAATACTGTGGCTCTGATGTAACATTGAGCCGATAATAAAGAAAAAGCTAAAAAACACAACGAGGAGCGTTATACATGAGCGAACAAGGCGTCGACAATTCAAAACGCCAATTTCTAACCACGGCTTTAACGGTCGTTGGTGCTGTGGGTACAGGCTATATTGCCGTCCCATTTCTGGCGCAAATGCAGCCTAGCACCAAGGCTAAAGCAGCAGGAGCACCGGTAGAAATTGATATTAGTAAAATAGAAACAGGTCAACTCATCCGCGCTGCTTGGCGCGGAAAACCCGTCTGGGTTCTTAACCGCACCCCGGACGTGCTGGAAATCCTGGCAACAGATACCACCAAACTAGCTGATCCAAACTCATTAGAATCTAACCAGCCGGAATCAAGTCAAAATCAATTTCGTTCTATTAATCCAGAAATTTTTATTGCCGTCGGTTTATGTACGCACCTTGGTTGTTCGCCGACTTTCCGCCCCGAAATTGCTCCTAATGATTTAGGGCCTGAATGGAAGGGAGGATTTTTCTGTCCTTGTCATGGCTCAGGGTTTGACCTGGCAGGACGCGTATTCAGAGGCGTTCCAGCTCCAACTAATTTAGATGTACCGCCTCACCGCTATATTACAGACACGCGCATTATTATCGGTGAAGATACTTCGGAGGCTAGCGCATGAAAAATAGACACTTAGAAAATTGTGGCGCCTGGTTTCTAGAACGCTTTCCAATGGCAAAATTGTGGAATGAGCATATGGCGCAATATTACGCGCCGAAAAACTTCAACTTCTGGTATTTTTTTGGTTCGCTGGCATTACTGGTTCTAGTTAACCAGTTTGTCACAGGCATATTACTGACCATGAACTATAAACCAGACGCAAGTTTGGCATTCGACTCGGTCGAATATATCATGCGCGAAGTACCCTGGGGCTGGTTAGTGCGTTATATGCATTCTACCGGTGCTTCAGCCTTTTTTATCGTCGTTTACCTGCACATGTTCCGTGGGCTAATATACGGCTCCTACAAACAGCCCAGAGAGCTTATCTGGATGTTTGGTATGCTGATCTTTCTAGCGTTAATGGCGGAAGCCTTTATGGGTTATTTACTTCCATGGGGACAAATGTCTTATTGGGGCGCACAGGTCATTATCTCTTTATTCAGTGCTATTCCGGTCATTGGTGACGATTTATCACTATGGGTACGAGGTGACTATGTCATCTCTGATGCGACCTTAAACCGCTTCTTTGCTTTCCATGTTATTGCCATTCCACTCATTTTAATCATGCTGGTATTTCTGCATATTATTGCCTTGCATGAAGTCGGCTCAAATAACCCTGACGGCATAGAAATCAAAGAATCCAAAGACCCCTGGGGACACCCTGTTGATGGTATTCCTTTCCACCCATATTACACAGTAAAAGACATCGTCGGTGTTGCCGTCTTTTTATTCTTCTTTGCTACGGTACTATTCTATATGCCGGAAATGGGCGGTTACTTTCTGGAACATGCCAACTTTATACCAGCAGACCCGCTAGCCACGCCTGAACACATCGCTCCTGTCTGGTATTTCACTCCGTTCTATGCAATTTTAAGAGCGATACCTGATAAATTTGCCGGTGTCATCGCGATGGGTGGTGCAATTGTCGTATTATTCCTGCTGCCCTGGTTAGATCGCAGTCCAGTAAGGTCTATACGCTATCGAGGTGGTATTTACAAAAAAGCAATATTACTCTTCGTAATCAGCTTTATCGGTCTAGGTTATTTAGGTATGCAGGCTCCTACAGCTGGTGCGACCATGATGGCTCGGGTTTTTACTGCAATCTATTTTGGTTTCTTCTTATTAATGCCAATTTATACTCGCTGGGAAAAAACCAAACCTTTACCCAAACGAGTAAACGAGCAGCCTAGTATTGAAGATCGTATTCCTGGTATAAAAAATACTTTTTCTGCAATGACTCACGATGTAGTAGAAAATAAAAATGGACATACAGTGACACATAAACGACCTGATGCTTCTGGTATTGCACATGTATTGATCAATCTTGTTAAAAAATTCAAAGGGAGCCTAGACTAATATGAAAAAATTATTACAAACTTGTCTATTACTTTTGATGCCACTAGGCGTATTTGCTTCCGGCGGGATGGAACTGGACTCAGCAGATATTGATTTAACGGATAAAGCTTCATTAGAAAATGGCGCTCATCTCTATGTTCAATATTGTTTAGGCTGTCATTCAATTAAATACATTCGTTACCTGAACCTGGCTGATGATTTTGAAGTAGATCAACAAGAGATTCTAGATAAAGTAGCCCCTAAAGGCGCTGGCATTTATAATAAAATGCTCACCGCCATGAATGGACATGATGCTAAAAAATGGTTTAGTATACAACCCCCTGATTTATCATTGATTGCCCGCTCCAGAGGCGCTGACTGGTTATATAGCTATCTCAAAGGCTTTTATATAGACCCCAAAAGACCTCTAGGTGTTAACAATGCCATATTTCCTGATGTGGGTATGCCTAACCCTCTCTGGAAGCTTCAAGGCAGGCAAAAAGCAGTCTACAAAAAAATTGATGGTCAAGAAGTTATCACTGAACTGGTACTCGAAGAACCAGGCACGATGAGTGCCGAAGAATTCGATAAATCAGTCAATGACATTGTCAACTTCCTGGTCTATGCTGGCGAACCTACGCAATTAGAGCGCCGAAGCATGGGCAAATACGTATTATTCTTTATCTTAATATTTGGTGTGCTCGCCTACTTACTAAAAAAGGAATACTGGAAAGACGTGCACTAAGCTGATGTAGGGCACGGCTTCAACCTGCTGATTATACAGGTTAGTTAAGGTCATCAGCCCTACTTACAGCATAACATTATAGGCATCCACTTACAGGCACAAAAAAGCGCTACTTCTCTTGAGCTAGCGCTTTTTTTATCTTACCCAATATGATCATGAAAAAATATCTACTACTTAGCCTGTTCTGCTGCTGCTTCTTTACCCAGCAGCTACAAGCCAAAGAAAATTCTGCAAAAAAGACTACTGAGGCCTCTGATTACAACCCTCTTTTTGTACCCTTCGACCTGCTAATATTCCGTCCTATAGGTCTAGCGACAACTGTTGCAGGTACGGCATTATTTATCGCCATGTCACCGATCACTGCATTAAGCTCAATCGCGCCACCACATGATGCCTTTGCGCGGGTGGCCGATGTTTTTATTGTCGTCCCCGCCACCTACACCTTTCTACGCCCAATGGGTAAAGTTCTCTGTCCAGGTGATTGCCGCCCAGAAGATATCAAATAACTAAATAATGCGCAGGTTGTGGCTTCAACCCAACTTAATAACATAAGCGGACAAAAGCCACGACCCGCACTAATTAAGATTTCCACTTAATATTACAACCTATGCTAGGGACTTGATCCTCAATAGCAGGTTTTCCCGCTAACAAGGCATCTAAGGCATTACGCAGATCTTCTCCCGTTAAGGGAGCATTATTCTTTGGTGTTGCCGCATCCAGTCGCCCATGATAGACACAGGCTAAATTCTTATCAAATAAATAAAGATCTGGCGTACAGGCGGCTAAATACGCTTTTGCCACCGCTTGTGTCTGATCAAATAAATAAGCCGCAAACGGGTTTCCCCATTCTGCCATTAATACCTGCATCTTATCGGGGGCATCCATCGGATAATTCACTATATCATTGGCGCTAATCGCAATAGTACTAATCCCCTGCTGTGCATATTGCTGCGCAATAGCACACAACTGATCTTTAATATGCAGCACATAAGGACAATGGTTGCAGATAAACATCACCAAGGTTCCTTTGCTTCCCTTTAAACTGGAAAGACTTAGCTCTTTCCCAGACATCGTATCAAGTAAACTAAACTCAGGTGCTATTGTGCCTAAAGGCATCATATTTGAAGGTGTTGCTGCCATATTAAATCTCCCGAAATGTAAGTAATTATAAATAACCCAGTAAAAAAATAAACTTATGTGACATAGTCACTGATAACCATTTCATAATACTCTAATATAAAGTCCAGGCTGTTGCTATCAAAACAGCAATCCGCGCATTGGGCGCTTGCACAAAAAGGGTGATTTATGATTGATTTTTTCCTGAATATTTTTTCTACCATGTTTCAAACGCTAAATGTCAACCAACCTGTCGCATATTCATGATATCAAACTTGCTATGCAAGTTCATGGGGGCTTTGCCCCCAAACCCCCAAGGTATTTTACAACGGTAATGATATAATTCCATT
>Ga0208648_1000772_pt1 | contig 29614 bp, 15 predicted proteins | sample AntAceMetag02UKL_FD_184772 | JGI IMG/M metagenome (GOLD analysis project Ga0208648, IMG submission 184772) | Saline lake microbial communities from Ace Lake, Antarctica - Antarctic Ace Lake Metagenome 02UKL (SPAdes) (version 2) | ecosystem: Environmental > Aquatic > Non-marine Saline and...
AACTGTTAATTTGCCAATAGATTTTATTCCGCTATTACTAATAGTTTCAACTATATATAATCCGCTACTTAATGCTTCAATATCAATTGAATTCTTTCCAGTAATTATTTTACTGTCAATCATCAACTTACCTGAAATACTCATAATTTTAATTACGCCAGGTTCATTTGAATTAACAGATATTCTATTTGAAGCAGGGTTAGGATAAACAGTAAGCCTTGCAATACCATTATTATCAATACTTGATACATCTACAACAACATCATCCTGATTTCTTGGATTAACTCTATAATAAGATCCATCACCATACCAATCAATTACTCCGGTAATATCAGAATAAGTTTCTCCTACCACAATACTTATATTGCCAAGCTGGTAATCCACATTATCACCTATATGAAAATAATAAGTAGTTGTTCCATCTGACCAGCTACATCTATAATCATAATCAGTATATGAATCAACCACAAAGTCATTAATAGTTACTAGTTGACCCTCCCATTTTTCTCCTGGATTAGTTTCTGCGGTAATATTTTCATCAATATCCAAACCATCAATAACAGTTGGTCCGTAAGGTGAATTACCTGAAGATATTATGGAAATTAGTACTGGATCTACTAATTCTGAAAGATTACTATATACATCTCTAATTGCATAGAATAGTATTTCATCACCAACAGCTACTAAATCGTCAAAATCATAATCATAAACTAAAGCACCATTATATGCTCCATCTGCATCACTAAACCATACATTATTATATGCATCATTTGCACTTACAACTCCTTGAAAAGTAGCAATATTATCATTATTCATCGTTCCATCCGGATTCAAAGTATTAACGAAAGCAACGGGCATAATACCAGCATAAAAGTCAAAATCGGTAACATTTCCGGCATCAGCAATATTATCAACAGTTACATCTCCTTCGATATTAACAGAAGCATCTGTAAGATGAACGAGCCTTGCATTTGTGCCATCAATAGTTGCATTTGAGAAAGTTATTGTTTCAGTTCCTGTTAAAGAATAGTCGCTTGCAACAACAGAAGTCATTTCAATATTATACTCAACTTCTACAGCAGTATTACTAATTGAATAAGCATTAGAAATAGCAGCTGTTGCAGCACCTCCAGCTTCAAAACTAATATCATCGTAATAAACAAATCCGCCAAAATCTCCATTATCTTCTTTATAAGCTCTTACTTCAAAATAAAACTCAGTAGCCCCTGCCGGTGCAGTAATTGTAATTGTGTAAACTTGCCAATCAGCATTATCAACAGAATAATCGTTACTAATTGCATCTCCAATAGTACCACCTGCAGCATCTTTCCATTTTGACCACAACCTGATTCTTGCATGATCGTCATTATCCAAATAATAATAACTTAGATCATAATCAATACCTTCAACTATACCTGTAATATTTTCATGACCAAAGTCTTTCGTACCGGAGGCTGATTCTTGTTTAGCAGAATAAGTACCACCATGTATAATTGCTGATTCCTGGGTAATGTTTTCAACGTGATTCCAACTGTCAGGAACCCCATCTGTCCATAATTCCAAATCGCCATTTGTCATCATATTCTGTCCAATTAGCGACACTGATGCTAAAAGCGAAATTAGTAAACTCAATAAGTAAATTTTTTTCATTTGTGTAAGTTTTTAATTAATAATTATTTAAAGATTAGATAACAAACCAGACATGCACACTTAAATACACATATCTGATTTGTTGAAAATATTTATCAAACTACTTAACAATAAGTTTTTTGATAACTAACTTATTTGAAAAGTTTTCATATAAGCGAACAAAATACATGCCTCTATGAAGACCTGAAATATTAGTCTGCGAAGTTTTATTCACTGTATTATAATATACTACATGTCCTGTAATATCTATAATAGATATATCTAAAGCATTTTCTCCTGTATATTCAACCGTAAACATGTCTTCGGCAGGATTAGGATAAATATTTACCAAATTTACTTCTACTTCATTAATATTGGTTACAACAATTGTAACAAGATTTGAAGGAGCTGATTCACCACTATCATAAAGAGCTGTTACATAATAAACGTGAGAGCCAATTGGTGGTAAAGCATCGTAATATTCAGTTTCATCAACAATTACATCATTAATTTGATCACCATCGCGATATACATTATAACCTAATAATTCGGCAGCTACTCCATTAGGTAATTTTAAAGTTATAGATGGTGCTGTCCATGTTAATAACACATCATCATATGGTCCAACCTCAGCTACAAGATATGTAGGAGCCGGTAATTCAATTACTTCAATATAATTTTCATAAGTAACTTCAGCATTTGTAGTTCCATCTGAAACAAATAAAGTAACATCCCATATTCCCACCTCATTGTAGTAAATCTCTGGTGGAGTTTGCCCAAACACTATTTCGGGTGTACCTCCTTCAAAAGTCCATTTCCAATCAATAGGATCTCCAATTGTCAGGTCTGTAAACATTACATAATCCCCAACAATAATACTAGTAGCATCTGCATCAAACCCTGGTAATAGATCAACCTGGCAACCAAAACCAGGCGTAGCCCATATTGAATCACCTGCTGCATTTAAAGCAGCAAAATGAACAGAGTGAGTCCAGTTTTCCGGTATAGAATTATCAACATTTGGATTACATAATGTGAGTGAAGGTCCATTACCATCAGCCAAAGGATCCCATGGGAGAGCATCATCATATGTTAACGAATCAACTACATTATCAAAACTATCGCGTAATTCAATATCCTCACCGCTATTACTTAATCCACCACCTGTCCATTGCATTGCATCTACACCAAAAGTATTCATCATTGCTAACGAATTAACTGAAACTAGCAAGTAGTTATCAGGAGCTAAATCAATATTTGGGAAAATATATTCAATACCTTCTGCGAAATAAAAACCTTCGAGGTTTACTATTTCAACTCCATTATTATATAATTCAAGAAATTCTAGCGAATCAGTTCCTGACTCAGGTGGATTATACATGATTTCAGTAATAACAATTTCCGGAACAATATATGGTTCAATAATAGAGAAATAATCATCACTCTCATCCGAAGGATCGTCAGGATCTACCGGTACAATCATAATTTTAAAATCGTCACCAAGTTGTTGTGTAGGAGACACATCCCAAGTCCAGCTCACATCCTCAACTGAAATATTAGAACCAAGTAAAACAGGAGTATCACCTTCTTTAACAAGTTTAATATCAATATCACCAGTCCAGAAATCAAAAATCCATGTAATACCATATGCCTCGCCTTGTGAAATAAATTCTCCACCATTTGGATTAGTTATAGTTACAAAGGGATCAGGGATATAAACAACTTCAATATAATCAGAATATGTAACTTCTGCGCTGTTTGCTCCATCCGAAACATATAAAGTAACATCCCAAGTTCCTTCATCATAGTAATAAATATCCGGTGGTGTTTGTCCGTTATATGTGTTAGGAGTACCGCCTTCAAAGGTCCAAATCCATTCTGTTGGATCACCGATGGTAAGATCGGTAAACAATACACTTTCCCCAACTTCAATACTTGTAACGTCAGCCTCAAAACCTGGCAATAATTCTGCTACACAACCAAAACCCGGAGTAGCCCATATCGAATCGCCATCTGCATTTATAGCAGCGAGATTGATTGAATGGGTCCAATTTTCTGCTATAGAATTATCAACATCAGGATTACAAAGTGTAAGTGAAGGTCCCTTACCATCAGCCAAAGTATCCCATGGAAGATAATCATCATATGTTAGTGAATCTATTACAAAATCAAAACTGTCTTGTAATTCAATATCCTCACCACCATTACTTAAACCACCTCCCGTCCATTGAAGCGCATCAACACCAAAAGTATTCATCATTGCTGACGAATTAACTGCTACTAACAAATAACCTTCAGGAGCTAAATCAATACTTGGGAAGACAAATTCAATACCTTCTGTAAAATGAAAACCTTCAAGATTTACTGTTTCATCTCCATTATTATATAATTCAAGAAATTCAAGAGAATCGGTATTTGACTCAGGAGGATTATACATAATTTCAGTAATAACAATTATCGGAGCAACATAAGGCTCTATAATTGAAAAATAATCATCGCTTTCATCCGCAGGATCACCAGAATTTACAGGAACAATCATAATTTTATAATCATCACCCAATTGTATTGCAGAAGACACGTTCCATGTCCAGACTCCATCCGCAACAGCAATATCAGACCCAACTACAACCGGGCTATAACCTTCTTTAACAAGTTTAATATCGATATCACCGGTCCAGAAATCAAAAATCCATGTAATATCATATGCCTCGCCTTGTGTAATAAATTCGCCACCATTTGGATCTGTAATTGTAACATAAGGAAGTGGAGGGAAGTTTTCAGCACCAGGAGTGCCACCATCTTCTCTACTCGCATCCCAACTCTCGGCAAGAGAGTTATCCAAATCTGGTTCTAACAACGATAACGAAGGCCCATCACCATCCGGTTCCGTAGGCCATGGTGAACTGTCATCATAACTGACAATATCAACAAGTATAAAAGCATCATTCCAAACTCTTACGTCATCACCTCCATTATTTAATGAAAAATTACCGGTTCCATCATAATCGGGAGTAAAAGGGAATGCTCCGTTAGTAGCTATTGATATAGTGAAGTACCCTCCTGCTGCAACACTATATCCTGCAGGAATAATAATATGAGTATGTGAAGCATCGTTATCACAAATATTATAATTTTCAAGATCTATAGTTTGAGTTGTGTTATTATATAATTCAATCCATTCTTCATCATAACTTGTTGAATTATACATAATTTCATTAATCACAAGATCAACCACATCAGGTACTATCCAACTAAGTGTTTGAGGTGTTTGATCAGTAATTGTAAACTGCCAGTTACCAGCAATCCAATTATTTTCAGTATCATTTACACCCCATTCCCAGGTATTTGATCCACCATCAACAACAAGATCTTGTTGGCAAGTCCAGATGTGATCACCGGCAGTTACATCACCATGTGTTCCATCATCATAAAATGCAGAATGCTCAGCACCACCGCCCCATGATGGGTCGTATTGTCCGTTAACATCCCAACTACCTTTTAAGAAGAATCCATCATAATTCATGTTAAAAGCGTCATCCACAATGAAAGTAATTGTCGCAGTTGGTGGTGGAGGTCCTGAAATCGAAGTAGTATTATTTGGGAAATCGTAAGTAAAAGTTGTTGGATTAACACCATCAGTTGTAAATGGAACATTACCTCCTGTACTTTGCTCCCAGTTATGATTAAGAGTAACTTTTCCTTCATAGTTACCAGCTGGAATAGTTAATTCAACAGTAAATATATCATCACCATCAGGGTCTGTCATTTCACCCGTTAAATCTGTTGCATCCCAATCAGTTCCACCTAATTCTGATAAAAAGCTTCCAGATATTAAAGGAAGTGTATGTGTAACAAGATTTGCAGTATTCGCCTTCCATGTTACATTTTCTGTTGCTGTAAATGTAAATGATTGATTATTTCCTGGATACCAGTTTCCATCAGCAACCAATTTGTATTCGTGAGTACCGGCATCTAATGATTTTGTTAATTCATAAAGTCCGTTAGCATTAATTACCATAGCATAAGCAGGGTCATCGGCATTCCAACCTTGCATTGATCCTGCAATATGTGGAACGTTAGCAACAACATCAACCTGTTCTCTTGGATTAATTCTATAATATGGGCCAGAGTTATACCAATCAACAACTCCAGTTATACTTCCATAAGTTTCACCAACATTTAAAGTAATAGCATCAAGATGATAATCAACATTATCACCAACATGGAAGTAGTATGTTGTTGCACCATCAGACCAACTACATGTGTAGTCATAGTCAACATATGAGTCAACAGTAAAGCTTTCAATTTTTACTAACTGACCTTCCCACTGCTCAGCAGGGTTAGTGTTAACTGCTATTGTTTCATCTATGGCAGAGCCATCAACAACATCAGGACCATATGGTGTATTACCTGTTGAAACAGTTGATATCAAATAAGGATCCACAAGTTCTGATAAATTATTATAAGGTGAATATTTACCTGAAAAAATAATTTCATCTCCAACATCAACAAAGTCACCAAAATCATAATTAAAAATCATTACTCCATTGTAGGCTCCTGCTGCATCGCTTACCCACACACCGCTATTCTCATCATCAGCAGAAACGATTCCTAAAAATGTCCCAAAGTGCGTATTATCCAAAGTACCAGCAGGGTTAGCATCGTTAGTAAAGAATATTGGTATTATCCCAGCATAAAAGTCATAATTATCAGTATTTGCTGCATCAAGAATATTATCAAGAATATTATCTCCAGTTATATTAACTCCTGCGCCAGTAAGGTGAACAATTTTTGAATCAGCACCGTCAATAGTTGCCCCTGAGAAAGTAATAGATGAAGATCCTGTAAGCAAGTAATCGGATGCATTAACTGATGTTACATCTAACAAATATTCAATATCTAATTCCGTTTCACTAATCGTATATGCTTTATCAATTGAATTATTCGTTGCTATTTCAAAATTATAATCATCAACATAAAAAATAGCATCGCCATCCCAACTAGCACTTACATCATAAAATCTAAATCCGACCTTAACTCCGGTTGCACCTGTTGGAACAGTTCCACTGTATTCCAGATTTTGCCAGGCAGCTTGGTCAGTACTATACACACCAGAATAGGTATTGCTTGGTCCCCCCGTCCAATAAAGAACAATGGTAACTCTTCCTGCAGGATCATTATCGTAAACCCAAACATTACAATTATATGGATCACCAGCAGTAACTGCAGCTTCTAAATTTTCAGTATCAGTATCACCCTGTGATTGGGTTGAAAGTGTTACCATCGCACTTGAGCTTCCGCTATGAACAGTTGTTGTTTCTTGTACAAATGTAACACCAGATTCATAAGTCCAACTATCTGGTGTCCCAGCAGTCCATGATTCAAAACCGCCGTTGGTTACTAAATTTTGACCAATGACAATGTTCGATATCCCAAACATAAAAATGTATAGAATAGCCGTAAAAAATATAAATTTTTTCATAAGTATTATAATTAATTTTTAAAATTTATTTTCAAATAAAAGGACTTGCAATTTAGACAAAAGTACTCCTAATATAGTTGTTTTAACATAGTAAGTTACTAACAAAAAAAGGCACCTGTCTGTTGACAAGTGCCTTTTAAATTTATTTAGAATGTGATGTATTATTTATCGTCCTTATCGTCAACTTCTTCAAAGTCAACGTCGGTTACTTCATCGTCGCCTGAGCCAGCGCCTTTATTTTCAGCACCACCATCATCTTGAGGGGCTGCACCTGGTTGTCCTTGTGTATCTTTATACATTGCCTCACTAGCTGACTGCCAAATTGTATTTAGCTTATTCATAGCCGCATCAATAGCGTTAATATCCTGACTTTTATGAGCAGTCCTCAACTCTTCAAGTGCTCCTTCAATCTCTGATTTCTTGTCAGCAGGAACCTTGTCACCATATTCTTTCAGCTGTTTTTCTGTTTGAAAGATTAAAGCATCAGCAGCATTTAATTTATCAATTTTTTCGCGTTCAGCTTTATCAGAATCTGCATTAGCTTCAGCTTCGGATTTCATTTTTTTGATTTCTTCGTCAGATAATCCTGAAGAAGCTTCAATTCTAATGCTTTGCGATTTACCTGTTGCTTTATCTTTAGCACTTACATTCAGAATACCATTTGAATCAATATCAAATGTAACTTCAATTTGAGGAACACCGCGTGGTGCAGGTGGAATACCATCTAAATGGAATTTACCAATACTTTTGTTTTGGTTTGCCATTGGGCGCTCACCTTGTAATATGTGTATTTCAACAGAAGGCTGGTTATCAGCTGCAGTTGAAAATGTTTCTGATTTCTTTGTAGGAATTGTAGTATTAGCCTCAATTAACTTAGTCATTACACTTCCCATTGTTTCAATACCAAGGGTTAGTGGTGTAACATCAAGTAAGAGTACATCTTTAACTTCACCAGTTAGTACACCACCCTGAATAGCAGCACCAAGAGCAACAACCTCGTCAGCATTTACACCTTTTGAAGGCTCTTTACCAAAAATACTCTTTACAATCTCCTGAATTGCAGGTATCCTGGTTGAACCTCCCACAAGAATAACTTCATCAATATCAGCAGCATTTAAGCCGGCATCTTTAATTGCTTCGGTACAAGGTTTAATAGTCTCTTGAAATAAGCTATCAGCTAACATTTCAAATTTAGCCCTTGTAAGTTTTCTAACAAGGTGCTTTGGAACGCCATCAACAGGCATTATATATGGCAGATTTATTTCTGTTTCAGTACTACTTGAAAGTTCAATTTTAGCTTTCTCAGCAGCTTCTTTTAAACGCTGTAATGCCATTGGGTCTTTTTTAAGATTCAGACCTTCATCTTTTTTAAATTCATCGGCTAACCAGTCGATAATAACCTGATCAATATCATCTCCACCAAGATGAGTATTACCATTAGTTGATTTTACTTCAAATACTCCATCTCCTAATTCAAGGATTGAAATATCAAAAGTACCACCACCAAGGTCGAACACAGCAACTTTGGCATCTTCTTTTTTCTTATCAAGTCCGTATGCTAAAGCGGCAGCGGTTGGCTCATTTATAATTCTCTTTACTGTTAAACCGGCAATCTCACCAGCTTCTTTAGTAGCCTGACGTTCAGAATCATCAAAATATGCAGGAACTGTAATAACAGCTTCTGTAACTTTTTGTCCAAGATAATCTTCAGCAGTTTTTTTCATTTTTTGAAGAACCATTGCTGATATTTCCTGAGGTGTATACAGACGGTCGTCTATCTTTACCCTGGGAGTATCATTATCACCTTTTACAACAGTATATGGCACACGCTCAATCTCTTTAGTCATTTCGTTGTACCTGTTTCCCATGAAACGCTTAATTGAGGATATCGTTTTTGTTGGGTTTGTGATTGCCTGTCGTTTGGCAGGATCACCTACTTTGCGCTCACCGTTTTCGGTAAATGCAACAATAGAAGGAGTTGTACGACGTCCTTCGCTATTAGGAATTACAACAGGCTCGTTACCTTCCATAACAGCAACACAAGAGTTGGTTGTTCCTAAGTCTATTCCAATTATTTTTCCCATAATATTATTATTTTTTATTTTCTTATTTTTTTAAACTATGATTTGTTAGTCAATGATTATGCCAAAAAGGAAAGTATTAACAAATATGACATCTACTTGCTATGCCATAGCTACTAGGGGTTGATAAATGACAAAAAGGCAGAAAAGGTTAAAATAGGTAAACAGAAGTAAGCAAATTGATAAAGCGTGTTAAACTTTAACCAACAAATAATACATAAACACTTTTCAATTGATCTGCTTAATTTTTATACTTAAAACCAAGGTTATAATTCTCAACTATTTCTCTCTCAGTAACTGTTGATAATAGGATAGATCTAGTAATTGTATGGCGCGAGGCAAAGATACCTGATCCTCCGTCAATATTTGAATAAACAGGAACTTCTTCTAACAAACTACCCGCACTATTATTAATATCTAAATAAGTAGATAGTACTTGTGAACCACATGCAATGGTCATATCTACATTATCAACCCATCTTTGAACATTTGGAATTGGCTCGGTTTCGCTTACCAGTAAGCTATAAAAGTTTGCACCGTTATATTTTTCTTCAAGATTTTCATTTCCATCAGTTGTTTTCGAATTAGTGACACCAAGAGGCCAATAAATTGACTTTCGTACAGTATCTGATTCCCCCGGTAACAATTCCAAATAATTAAACATTAATGATACTTCATAACGTTTTCCATTTTTTGCACTTACCCATTCAATACTACCATCATAAGTTGTTGAGAAAACTATACGGTTAACTGGCTTGCTAATATGAAAATTGTCAACAATATTTGTTGCGGCACTTAATTCTCCATCTTTTTTATTAATATATAAAGTATATTCTGCATCCTTATCAAGAGAACCAACTGCATAATACACTAACTGATTAGGTGAATAAAAAGGATTAAAAATAATAGTATCCCCTTCTTGATTAATAGTAGTATAAGTAATAGCCTTATTATGAATTGTGAGAGTATCCAAAACCATTGGATTGAGCTCATTACCATTCTTTTTTCCAACTAAGGATACATCTAATTTATAAGAGTAATTACTCGAATCAGGATTTTGAGCCATGAGCAATGCATTACCGGGGCCTGTATAAGCTTTAGTAATTTTTACCCATGTTGTGTCATCACTAATATCTGCCATACCGTAAACGATTGTAACATCCTTATATTCAGAATACATGTCAAAATCAGTAGTACAACCATGTAGTAAAAACAGGCTAATTATCAATAAAAAAGGAGTTGTTATTTTATTCATACAATGTGGATTCAGTAATAATGTAAAAACGGTCAAAATTAGCATTTATTATTTAATCAATCTCCCAAGTATTACCACTATTTAGCAGATCATCAACCGAATTAAATGATGATGACTCTTTTACATCCTTTACAGCACCCCAAATCTGTTCTTCGAGGGTAACTGTTTTAACAGCCCTAATAACACCTATTGCAGCAGGTAATTCAGGTGGTGCCATACTTGCAAGCATCATATGGATTCCTGTATCAGCAGTTCTTGGATCGTGCACCAGTATATCATCAATTGTAACACCATTTTTACCAATCTCAACAGCTTTTAGATGTGTACCTTTTAATACAATTCCTTTTTGATTTTCCTTACCGAATAACATTGGTTTACCTTCTTCAAGAATAAGCTGATTATCTTTTTTAGTCTCTTTACTAGTAATAAGCGAGTGTACTTTATTTTGAAAAATAACACAGTTTGCAAGAATCTCAATTATTGAAGCGCCTTTAAATTCTGCTGCCTCTTTAAATATCTTTGACATCAGCTTAAGATTAGTATCAACAACTCTTGCATAGAATTTTCCTTGTGCACCTATTACTAGCTCTCCCGGATTAAAAGGAGGTTCAAACACACCTTGTGGTGATGTTTTTGTTTTTGAACCCTGAGGTGTTGTTGGTGAATATTGCCCTTTTGTAAGCCCATAAATTTTATTATTAAACATTAAATAATTTATGTCGGGATTACGACGTGCAATATGTATAAAATGGTTACCACCAATAGCCATTGAATCGCCGTCACCAGAAATCATCCAAACACTAAGCCTTGGATTTGTAAGTTTAATACCTGTGGCTAAAGCGGCAGCTCTACCATGAATTCCATGAATTCCGTATGTATTCATATAATAAGGAAAGCGTGATGAACAGCCAATACCTGATACTACTACGAAATCTTCTTTTGGTATTCCAAGTTCCGGAAAAACATTTTCCATGGCTCTAAGAATAGCATGATCTCCACATCCCGGACACCATTTTACCATCTGATCACTTTCAAAATCCTTTTTAGTGAGTGTAAGGCTTTTTGTATCTACTATATTTTCCATTGTATTAGTCATTTAAAAAATCATTAACCTTATCTTCTATCTCAGTAACCATAAAAGGTAGACCTTGAATTTTGTTATACTGTTCATACCTAAATTCAGGAAACTGCATACGCAGATAGTTAACAAATTGTCCCATATTAATCTCACAAACAACAATCCTCTTATATTTTGAGAATAGATCTTTTGTATTTTTAGGAAGCGGCATAATATGTTTAAAATGCGCCAAGCCAACCGATTTTCCTTCCGAAATAAGTTTTTCAATTGCTGTTAGCATAACGCCATAGGTTCCACCCCAACTTACAACAAGAACATCTCCCTCAGCTTCACCAATTACTTCCTGTTCAGGAATATAATTTGCAACCCTCTCCACCTTTTCTTGTCTAAGATGACTCATACGTTCATGATTAAAGGGATCCATTGAAACGTTACCTGAAATATCTTCTTTTTCAAGTCCTCCAATTCTATGCCTTAATCCTTCGGTTCCAGGTAAGGCCCATCTTCTGGCTAATTTTTCATTATCTCTGGCGTAAGGCTTATAAGATTCATCATTTGCCTCAACTATAGGAGGATGTATGCTAGGAAGATCACCAACCTTAGGTATTTTAAATACTTCAGAACCATTTGCAATGGAACCATCAGTAAGCAGTATAACAGGAGTCATATGTTCAAGAGCCAATTTTGAGGCTTCGAATGCCGAGTAAAAACAATCAGAAGCGCTTGATGCGGCCAATACAATGACAGGTGCTTCCCCGTTACGACCGTATAACGCTTGCATTAAATCACTTTGCTCCGATTTTGTTGGCAAACCAGTTGAAGGCCCACCACGTTGAACATCAATAATAATTATTGGTAATTCAGTAATTACAGCAAGCCCTATAGCTTCACTTTTAAGTGAAAGACCAGGACCTGATGTTGATGTAACTGCCATAGCGCCTGCAAAACTAGCACCAATGGCTGAAACAATTCCTGCAATCTCATCTTCTGCCTGAAATGCTATAGCTGTAAACTCTTTATGTTTTGATAATTCCTGTAATATTTCAGAAGCAGGTGTAATAGGATATGAACCAAGGAATATATTTCGTTCTGCTCTTTCAGAAGCTGCTAATAATCCCCATGCTGTTGCCAGGTTTCCGGTAACATTACGATAAACACCTTTTTTAAGGGGAGCAGGTTCAACCTTAAAAGTATTTGCGAAAGCCTCTATGGTATCTCCAAAATTATATCCTGCCTCAAGTACCTTTTTATTTGCATCAACAATTAAAGGATTCTTTTTAAATTTTGATTCAAAGAAAGAAAATGTTTTTTTATAATCCCTATTAAACATATAAAACACAATGCCAAGGGCAAACATATTCTTAGATTTTTGTGCAGTTTTATTATCCAGATTTAGTTCCTTTACAGCCTCACGTGTTAATGCTGTGAGTGGTGCCTTTACAACCAGATGACCGGTTAAAGTTTCATCAGCCAGTGGATCAGTAGTATAACCTGCTTTTGCGAAATTTTTATCAATAAAAGAATCGGTATCAACAATTATAATTGCATCCTTTGAAATCCAGCGCATATTTGCTTTTAGAGAAGCAGGATTCATCGCAATAAGTACATCAGCTAAATCGCCTGATGTGTGGATATCGGTATGGCCAAAATGTATTTGAAAACCAGATACTCCTGATACAGTTCCCTGAGGAGCTCTAATTTCTGATGGGTAGTCAGGAAAAGTAGCAAAATCATTTCCTGCAAATGCTGTCGAATCTGAGAACAAATTACCTGTTAACTGCATTCCATCTCCCGAATCACCAGCAAAACGGATGACTGCATGTTCCAATTCAACCACTTTATTTTTCTTTAATATCATCTGTGCAATAAGTTTAGAATAATGGACAAAAGTAGTCTTATTTGAAAAACCAAAGCTTTATTAACTATTATTTTTTTACTTATAAATAACAATAATTTAACATAAAACTAAAATTTGCTTAGCGCCTAATTTTCTGAATGTTATCAACATTATTCTAATACCTAACATGTCACTTATTCACAAATCATAATTAGACAAATTCTAAATAGATATATATATGATACATATTTATCAGAAATTAATAATAAATTTAAAATTTAGCGATATTGAATAACTAATTTAACACTCGAAACCAACATGAATCAATAACTAGAAAAAAAATCTATTTTGTTCGAAAAACTTGTTTAAAATCATTGTGTATTAAACAAAATTATATATTTGCAACTTAATTATTAAATTAAATTTATTGCATTATGGCTTATAAAATCACAGATGATTGTACTGCGTGCGGTACTTGTATCGATGAATGTCCGGTTGAAGCAATTACCGAAGGAGATATCTATGTAATTGACCCGGATTTATGTACCGATTGTGGTGCATGTGCAGATGTTTGTCCGGTTGAAGCAATTCATCCTGAATAATCAGGCACAACAAATAAAAAAACCCGACACCTACTGGTCGTCGGGATTTTTTTTATCTAATAACACTATTTTTAATAATTCTAAATTAGATTAGTTCAATTATAAATCTTAATTTTGATAACTATATACTCATTATTTAACTAGCAAAAATGGACAGATATAGCTTCATAAATAATTCAGATCCTGCCCTAATTGAAGAACTGTACAGAAAATTCAAAGAATCGCCTTTAGAATTGGAAGAAGGATGGCGAAGCTTTTTTGAAGGAATGGATTTTGCATTTCAAAACTATACTTCTGTAAAGGATAATATTGCAGGGTCAGATGAATTCAAAGTTATTAACCTGATTAATGATTACCGACGTAGAGGACATCTTTTCACAAAGACCAACCCTGTTAGAAAAAGAAGAGAATATAAACCAGACCTTAATATCCACAACTACAAATTAACAGAAAAGGATCTGGACAGAACATTTGAAGCCGGTCGCAAAATTGGTATCGGTAATGCAAAACTAAAAGACATTGTTTCAGTATTAGATGAAACTTATTGTAGCTCCATTGGTGTTGAATATCTGTTTATTAGAGATTTAGATATGGTTACCTGGCTTCAAAGCCGTTTTGAAAGCACGAAAAATAGTATTAGTTACTCAAAAAAAGAGAAACTATATATACTCGAAAAGCTACGTCGTTCGGTTATGTTTGAATCATTTCTCCAAAAAAAATTCCCAGGACAGAAGCGATTTTCCCTCGAAGGTGCCGAATCCCTAATACCCGCCCTTGATGCCATTATGGAGAGAGGATCGGAAATGGGCATAAAAGAATTCATTATTGGTATGCCACACAGGGGTAGATTAAATGTTTTGGTTAACATACTTAGAAAACCATTTAAAGATGTCTTCTCAGAATTTGAAGGTGTTGAATATGACGATGAAGGGCTTCTTGGCGATGTAAAATATCATCTGGGGTATACAATAGTTAGAAAGACCAGCTCGGGTGAGCAAATTAAATTCACTCTTGCCCCAAACCCTTCACATTTGGAAGCTGTTGATCCGGTAGTTGAAGGAATTACCCGTGCAAAAATTGATGAGATTTATAATGGTGACTCAAACCTGATAGCACCTATATTAATACATGGGGATGCATCGGTAGCCGGGCAGGGTGTTGTTTATGAAGTTCTTCAAATGCAAGATCTGAAAGGATATACAACCGGAGGAACTATTCATTTGGTAATCAATAATCAAATAGGGTTTACAACTGATTATTTAGATGCAAGATCGAGCACTTATTGTACAGATATCGCTAAAACAACTTTATCACCTGTTTTCCATGTTAATGGTGACGATCCGGAAGCACTTGTATACAGCATCCAAACTGCACTGGAATTTCGGAATAAGTTCAAAAAAGACGTTTTCATTGACATATTGTGTTATAGAAGGTATGGTCACAATGAAGGTGATGAACCTCGCTTTACTCAACCGATACTGTATAAGGCTATAGAAAAGCATCCTAATCCTTACCAACTCTATAAACTAGAGCTCATAAAGCAAGGTGTTACAACCAACGACAAATGTGAAAGCGAAGAATTAGCATTTAACTCAAAACTTGATAAGAATTATTCAGAAGGCAAAAACTTAAAAAAAACCACTATTCACAGCTTTCTTGCTGATACATGGAAGGATATAATAAAGGCATCTGACAATGATTTTAAAAAATCACCCAACACTTCGATTAAATCTGATAAGCTAGTTAATATTGTAGATAAATTGACTTTCTTACCTAAGGAAAAGAAATTCTTCAGAAAAAGCGTCAGGCTTCAACAACAGAGAAAAAAGATGCTTGAAGGCGGAGGCAAATTTGACTGGGCAATGGGTGAACTGCTTGCTTATGGCAGCTTGGTGAGTGCTGGTATTCCTGTTAGAATTAGCGGACAAGATGTTGAAAGAGGAACATTCTCACACAGGCATGCAGTTCTACGTCTGGAAGACTCAGAAGAAAAATATCTACCGCTACAACACATTAGCTCAAATCAAGCCCGTTTCGAAATTTACAATTCCAGTTTATCAGAGTATGGTGTACTTGGTTTTGAATATGGCTACTCACTTGCATCTCCACAAAAGCTAACAATTTGGGAAGCTCAGTTTGGAGATTTTGCAAATACAGCCCAAGTGATTTTCGACCAGTTTATCAGTAGTGCTGAAGATAAATGGAATGTTATGAACGATCTTGTTGTTCTGCTTCCACATGGATATGAAGGTCAGGGACCAGAACATTCAAGTGCACGTATGGAAAGATATTTACTGCTTTGCGCCGATAATAATATGCAAATAGCAAATTGTACTACACCAGCTAACTTTTTTCATATTTTGCGCCGACAGCTTTATCGGAAATTTAGAAAGCCATTAATTATTTTTACACCAAAAAGTTTATTACGCCACCCCAAATGTGTATCAACATCAGACGACTTTACTAATGGTGGGTTTAAAGAAATAATTGACGATAAAATAAATCAACCTGAAAGAGTTAATAAGATAGCTCTTTGCACAGGTAAAATATATTATGAGCTTCTTGCTGAAAAGGAGAAACAAGGCGCAGATAACATAGCAATAATACGGGTTGAGCAAATTTATCCTTTCCCATTAGATCAATTAAAAGATATACTTGCTCATTATAAAAATGCTAACACCTATCTGTGGGTACAGGAAGAACCGGCAAATATGGGTGCATGGGAATTTATTCATAACACATTGATTTCTGTTATAAATATTAAAGTAATCTCGCGACCTGCCAGCGGTAGCCCTGCAACAGGTTCTAATAAATTCCATGTAATCCGACAGCAAAAAATAATTGATAAAGCATTTGAACTATGTGATTGTCCATATATTAATGATGAATGCAAAATGGCCTGCATTGGAAATAAATGGAAATCCTTTGAAAAAGAATTACTGGAACTTAATATTAAGAATATGGATAGCAAATACCATTCAGGATTACGTAAGCTTAAATAACTCTTATGACAAACAATAACCTTTCAGGTTTTTTTATCTTGAAAGGTTGAAAACACTGAAGCCAACTATTTTCGACCTTTCATGAGCAAAAGCCCACCTGAAAGGACAGAGAAAAAAAATTAATGGGTTGTTAAATAAATGAGCAGATATGAAAATAGAAGTAAAAGTACCAAGTCCGGGAGAATCAATAACAGAGGTACAAATTGCCGGATGGCTTGTTAAAAATGGTGAGCACGTTGAGGAAAATCAGGATATAGTTGAAATAGACTCTGACAAAGCTACTTTAAGTGTCGCTGCTGGTGCTTCGGGTAAAATTAACATATTGGTTGAAGAGGGTGAAACAGTAGAAGTAAATTCAATAATTGCTGAAGTTGACACATCAGTAAAGGGAAATATTGTGCAAAAGTCAATTGAAATTAATGAACCTGAAAAAGAACAACCTACTGATTCTAAGAAAGTTAATACTAAAGATAAAATTGTTAAAGAACTAGATAGTTCGGTTGAAGGTCTTAACATTTCACCATTAGCCCGCAAATTAATGACAAATAATAAAATTAGTGATGGCGAATTAATTGAATTTTTCAAGCAACATCGCATCAGTAAAAAAGATGTAGAGTTTTATATTAACGAAGGAGGAAAAAAGCCGGGAGTAAGTGAAACTCCAACCTCTGCAACATGGAAAGGTGGTCGTGATAGTAAACGGACAAAAATGAGTATGTTGAGGAAAAAACTTTCACAGAGACTTGTTGCTGTAAAAAATGAAACCGCCATGCTCACAACTTTTAATGAAGTGAACATGACACCAATAATGGCGATTCGCAAGAAATATAAAGAAGCATTTAGCAAACAGCATGATGTAAATCTGGGATTTATGTCATTCTTTACAAAAGCAGTAACAGAAGCTATGGCTTCTTTTCCACAGGTAAATTCACAAATTGACGGCGATGAGATCGTTAACTTCGACTATGTAGATGTAAGCATTGCCATAAGTGCTCCTAAAGGACTTGTTGTTCCGGTACTCCGCAATGCTGAAAGTATGAACCTTGCTCAAATTGAACAAGAAATTAAAAACATGGCAATTAAAGCTCGTGATAATAAACTCACGTTAGATGAAATGACTGGTGGAACATTTACCATAACTAATGGAGGTGTATTTGGCTCGATGATGTCGACTCCAATACTAAACCCACCGCAAAGCGCTATTTTAGGTATGCACAATATTATTGAAAAACCAATTGCCGTTAACGGAAAAGTAGAAATTCATCCTATGATGTACATAGCCTTATCATACGACCATAGAGTTATTGATGGTCGAGAATCAGTTGGTTTTCTGGTAAAAGTGAAAGAAATGTTGGAAAACCCTGAGAGAATGCTATTTGGCTCAAAAAATCCGATTGAAGTATTATTGAGAATTTAATTAGGAGTTATTATAAAACGCAATTATCAAATTAATTTCTCGCAAAGTCGCGAAAGCGCAACGTACAATACAATAACAATCCCTAATTTTGCAGCTTTGCGCTTTTGCGTAAATCAATAAAATTATTACAAATACAGAACTTTAATGTTCAAAAACACGAAATTCCAAAATTCAAAAGTATTTTCTGTTTCATCAGCGCATTTTGTACATGATGTTTACTCATCATTTTTAGCTCCTCTTCTTCCTATAATCATAGAAAAATTTGCCATGTCACTTGCATCAGCAAGTGTGCTGTCTCTTGTTCAGCGGTTACCATCTTTTTTAAGTTTATTTGTTGGCGCTGTTGCTCATAAACTACCCTGGCGATGGATAATAATTCTAGCACCATTAGTAACAGGATTTTGTGGTAGCTTAATTGGGGTAGCTCCTAATCTTATAATACTAGGAATACTTCTTTTTACAATGGGTATGAGTTCAGCATTATTTCATGTTCCGGCTCCTGTTATAATTAAATATTTTTCAGGAAGTCAGGTAGGAAAAGGTATGAGCTGGTATATGCTTGGTGGTGAAGCTGCCCGCATGTTGGGTCCATTACTTATTGTTAGTGCTGTATCACTTTGGGGACTGGAAGGTACCTGGAGGCTTATATTTCCAGTAATAGCCGCAAGTATTACCTTGTTTTTTATACTAGATAATAAGCCATATCAAAAATATGCCAACAATGGTCACAAACCAATTAACTGGTGGAGCACAATAAAAGAGTACCGATTCTTTTTTATTTCACTTGCAGTATATATGGTTTTCCGCTCATTAATGAAAGGTTCACTGGCTACTTTCCTGCCAACATACATGGGCATGAAGGGAAGTAGCCTTTTTACAGGAGCAGTTGCACTATCGGTATTACAGTTTGCCGCTGCAGGCGGAAGTTTTATTATGGGTGGTATTTCTGATAGGATAGGAAGGTTTAAATCGTTGCTAATACTTGCTATTGCATCACCCATATTAATGTTGTTATTTGTATTTTCGGGGTTTACGTTACAGATGATTTTATTGATACCCATAGGTATTGTGCTTTATGCAACTTCTCCTGTGTTATTAGCACTAATACTTGAGCAAGGGTCAAATCAACCTGCCATGATGAATGCCGGTTTTACAACAATTAATTTTGTAACCAACGCAATTGCTGTTCTCTTTACAGGAATACTTGGAGATATAATTGGTCTTGATATGACATTGGAGATTGCCGCTTTTCTTGGCGTGGGAGCTATTCCTGCGATATTTATCCTTAGAAAGTTTAGTCTTATAAAGAGATAACCGTAATTAATCAGATTAGGTTATAATTTTATAAACTTTCCCGAATATTTCATATTTTCAACCGTCTGGTTTTGTAATGTTTTTAACCAGCCTGACCCGTCGGGTTTTTTAATCCATTTATTTTTGATTCGTATTAATTTTTTTCGACTCGACGGGTTGGGAAAAACCCGTTGAGTCTCGGTCAAATGGAGATTACTAATGGTATACCCGCAGCAAGGATTGCAGCGGTAGCTTGTTGAAGTGCCTATGATGTTTTTGTTGGTTGGTGGATTACGCAACAAGCGTAACATGCACAACTTTACAAAAACACAATAGAGACAAAAGAACTACAAGCGTAAAGCCTGGTAAGCTGCCCTTATTAAAAAACATATATGCTTTTCATTGTTTTGCAACCGATAATTTAATGAGTTAAACTACATTTGCAAAAAACAAAAATAATGTCCAGTAAAGTTGATTTTCTAGTAATTGGCAGCGGAATGGCAGGTTTGATATATGCCTTAAAAGTAGCTCCTTATGGAAGTGTTTGCATCCTTTCCAAAATAAATATGGACGAAACAGCAACCAGCTATGCACAAGGTGGTATTGCTGCTGTTATGTACTCACCAGATAATTATAAAAAACATATTGAAGACACTATGATTGCTGGTGCCGGACTTAATAATAAAGATATTGTAAACATTGCCATAAATGAATCAACAGAAAGAATAGAAGAGTTAATAGATTGGGGAACACAGTTTGACAAAGAGACTACAGGTAAATACAGCCTTGCAAAAGAAGGCGGTCACTCAGAATACAGAATTCTACATCATAAAGATAATACAGGTAATGAAATTCAGAGAGCATTAAGCAAGAAAGTCAGAAATCATGATAATATTACCATTCTTGAGAATCATTTGGCAATTGACCTTATTACTCAACATCATCTAGGAAAATTAGTAAAAAGAAATGGAAAGGACATTGCTTGTTTTGGTGCATATGCACTTAATAAAGATACCGGAAAAATAAACACATTACTAGCAAAAACGACCATGTTAGCAACAGGCGGTATTGGTAATATTTATCAAACTACTACAAACCCTACCTTATCTACTGGTGATGGTGTTGCAATGGCATATAGGGCTAAAGCTCAAATTAACCACCTCGAATTTGTTCAATTTCATCCTACATCATTATATAACCCTGGTGAAAAACCTTCATTTTTAATTACAGAGGCTATGCGTGGTGCTGGTGCTGAACTCCTAAACAAAAGAAGTAGTTCATTCATGCACAAATATGACAATAGGGGTTCACTTGCTCCTCGTGATATTGTCGCACGCGCCATTGATAATGAACTGAAAATAAGTGGTGATGAATTTGTATATCTCGATACCAGAAAAATAAGTAAAAATGAGATCATAAACCATTTCCCCACTATCTACGCAAAATGCTTAAGTATTGGTATTGATATTACCAAAGATATGATACCTGTTGTACCAGCGGCACATTATTCATGCGGCGGCATTGTTACCGATAAAAATGGAAAAACAAGTATTAAAAACCTTTTTGCCTCAGGAGAAGTTGCAAACACTGGTCTACATGGAGCTAACAGGCTTGCATCCAACTCATTGTTAGAATCGGCTGTATTCTCACACAGAGCTGCAAAAAAAGCATCTTCTAATATATCTAATATTAATTTTGAAAGTAAAATTCCAGATTGGAATGATGACGGTACTGTTCTTAACGAAGAAATGATACTTGTTACACAATCGAAAAAAGAGCTTCAATCTATAATGAGTAATTATGTTGGCATTGTTCGATCGAACCTACGTCTTAAAAGGGCACTTGACAGATTAAATATTATCCACAAAGAAACTGAAGATCTATTTGATAAATCAATAGTATCTGAACCAATTTGTGAATTAAGGAACATGATTAATGTAGCATATCTAATAATTAGGTTGGCAATGAGGAGGAAGGAAAGTATTGGGTTACATTATAATATTGATTATCCGGCATGAGGTGAGGGAGCGAAGAAATGAAAGAGAGATTAGGCGAAGAAGTGAAGGAGCGAAAGGGCGAGGGGGCGAAAAAAAGGCGAGATGGCTGAGAACGTGAGAAAGAGAAGCGGTGAAATAATTGTTGTAATAAATTTATGTTATGGATAAAATTAGAACACACAAGGATTTAAAGGTATATCAACTTTCTTTTATAGCGGGAATGGAGGTTTTTGAAATGACCAAAGCATTTCCAAAAGATGAAAAATACTCTCTTACTGATCAGATACGCAGATCATCAAGATCCGTATCTGGTAATCTAGCTGAAGCATTTCGCAAGCGTAGATATCCCAAAGCCTTTGTGGCAAAGCTAAGTGATTCAGAAGGAGAAGCAGCAGAAACACAAGTTTGGATTGAATATGCATTAGCCTGTGAATACATTGATCTTCAGACACACAATAATTTAACTGACAAGTACGATCATATAATTGCAATGATGGTTAAAATGATTAGCAATCCAGGGAAATGGTCTTTTTAATATGCTCCACAACTTCGCCCCCCCGCACTTTCGCTCCTTCACACATTCGTTCTGTCAAAACATTAATATATAAAATAAAACCATGGCACTAATAAAATCAGTAAAAGGAATAACACCCAAGTGGGGAAAGAAATGCTTTATAGCTGAGAATGCAACGTTAACTGGTGATGTAATTATAGGTAACGATTGCAGCATTTGGTTTAATGCGGTTGTACGTGGTGATGTTCACTCCGTAAGAATTGGGAACAATGTAAATATCCAGGATAATGTCGTAATACATTGTACCTATCAAAAAGCACCTGTAAGTATAGGCAACAATGTTTCCATTGCACACTCGGCAATCATACATGGTTGCACCATTAACGACAATGTTCTTGTGGGTATGGGGGCAATATTAATGGATGATGTGGTGGTTGAAAGCAACTCTGTTATTGCTGCAGGAGCAGTAGTATCAAAAAATACTATCGTCAAATCGGGAAGTGTATATGCAGGTGTTCCGGCAAAGCTTATAAAATCAGTCGACACTGAATTAATTGAAGGTGAGATTAACCGTATATCAACTAACTATAATATGTATGCCAGTTGGTATGATGAAGATAATACACCCAAAAATATATAGTTTTAATATTTATACCAAATAGCAATCAAAATGAACCTTAAAATCTTTATCTTTTCCATCTTATCTTTATGAAATATTTCTTTCGTAGCTTAGGCTATGCAAAAAATATCTCATTTAACTAAGAAGAAAAATATTTTGATTTAAAAGGCTCATTTTGGTTGCTATTTAGTATTACTAAGTATATGAAGCAAGTGTATAAATCGAATTATTGCTGAAACTAATTCATTCCTGAAAAATAATTTAGACTCAACCGTTACAATATCTTATATCAAGACAATTATTATAAAGCATTGTTTGATATTTACATAATATTCAAAATCAGGTAAATAATTATTTTAAAACAATTTTACCCAAATAAATATTATTATTCAACATCAAACGGTAAAAATATATACCTGTTGGCAGCCTTGCTCCAGAATCATCACATCCACTCCAGTTAATTGAATGCTCGCCTATGTTTAGTTCATCTTGCAATAATATTGCAACATTGGTTCCATTCATGCTATAAACTTGCATTGATGCTTTTGCTTTCTCTGGATTGAAAAAACTTAATGTAACTTGATTGCTAAAAGGATTTGGAACAGCACTTACAATATTTACATTTTCCAAGCTTTGAATTCCCACATGAAAATCAATAAAAACAATCTGAGAAGGATCAGACTCTTGCCCCGAGTGATCTACAGTTGTAATATAAAACTGAAAATATCCACTGGCTGGTAGGTCGTAGAAATATTGATTTCCTATTGTACTCCCAATAATCTCAAAATCCTTGCTGGCACTAGAATAAACATTATAATGATCAAAATCATCAATGGGAGCCATTTCCCAATTTAACATTATGTAGGATTCTGATATTAGTTCAATGAATAAGTTTTCGGGTGCAGGAGGCACTTCATTTGTTGCATTATATTTCATAGTTTGAAAACCTGCAGGACTGAAAAGATCAGTATTATTATACGGCCACCACCCATCAAAATCAGAAGGATCATTAAGTACAAAAATTGCTAATGTTGACTTATTCTCCGGTCCTGGATTTAGCTCCCAGTATTCGTCAGCACCCATAGGAATTACAAACTCGTAAACCATATATCCTGCATCAATAGAAACTGCAATTTGTGGGTTATCAAGATAGATAACATCACCAACAGTACCTCCGGCATGAATTGGTCGATATTTTATCACATCTCCACTAGCATAATGTGCTACCCAAAAGTTCCCCTCTGAATCATCTCCTGCCGGGGGAAAAGAACCATCACCATTATCATCAATATATAATGCCACTTCATCGTGATCTTCAATTTCGGTATCGTTCAAGTCATAGTATGCCACATACATCTCTGTAGCTTCTTCATTCATTTTATAATAACCCATTACGCTTCCAACCGGAACCAAAGTATTGTCATATGTTCCCAAGAAATCAGAACAATCAATTTGAAATGCATCATCCCATTCTCCTTCAGAAATAACACCATCAATTGTTGGAATTGTAGTTGCTTCATAAACGTCAATTTCATTAGCAATAAAACCTGTACACACCCATCCCTCTGCAATATTGGAATATGGACTCTGAACATCTTCACCTAACTTAGCAGTAATCGCATAAAAATATGTATTAGTCGGTAAAGCCAGTTCATCATTATACGTATATTCGTCAGCAGACACCTCACTAAGAGGTTCTTCGGGAAATGATTCTTCAAGGTTGTTTTTTCTATAAATATAAAATCCGAAATACTCTCTTGCTTCAGGTGCATCCCAACTCAACTCTACTGATAGACTAGCTCCTTTTGTTGCCATTAAATTTGTGGGAGGGTTTCCTGTAGCTTCCATCTCAAAATTTAATTCAGTAATTTCATCATCTGTTATTGTAATATTATCTTCAGAAATCGGGTAATATCCAACTTTTGAAGCAACAATTGTATATGTTCCAGCCGGTATATAATCAACAGTATAATCGCCGTTATACGTAGAAAAATCATAATATGTATCCAAATCCGGAATATAAATCTTAACCCCTGAATTATCATCAGTATCTAACAGATTTACTGTTCCTGATAAAGTTCCGCCACCGGGATTACTATTAACACTATACAATAAACCACCACTTCCCATAATTCTTGCATGTACCAGCTTTCCTCCAAAAGAACCAATCATTCCATCTTCTGAGAGATCTGTTGAAAACATAGATCCCGAAGTACTTTTTGTAAAATATGGGTTATTGCTGTTTTTTCTAAACAAGTAAAAATCTGGTTTACTATTATCTATCGGGCCATAACCTGCAGCAGCAATAATTGAACCATCATAGGATAAATCTATAGAAGCTATTTCGTCACCTGCACCACTAAATTTCCATAAATGAGTAGAAGAGAATGTATTATAAACAAATAATTCCCCATCATAACCTCCGCTACTTGTGAATACTAAAGTTCCAGCTGCAATTGTACTACCATCACCCGATACTGATAATCCGAGAACCCAGGTTCCAGTTCCTGTATTTACATTTGCATTCCATTTCTCAATATATATTTCACTTTCCTCATCATACTCATAAATATATAGATAACCACTGTAATCACCTCTTGCAATAATTTTTCCATCGTAGCTAATTGCCGGTAAACTTTGATTTTGATTTGGTGTGGTCATAATTATATCACCAGTTTCTGCCTTGATAATATTTATAGCGCTATTATCACCACCATATTGAGTTAACATTAATACAGTTCCACCCTCGTTTAGCACTAAACCTTCATTGTTTCCAGGGAAATCAATTGACCAAACAGGTATATCTACACCAACATTATAGCATGCAACTTTCGTTCCTGGAATTCCATCATAATCTTCATAAGCTACATAAACTTTCAACCCGTCAGAAGAGATACAAAGTCCTTCAGCAATTCCGACAAAAGAAAAATCCCAAATTGGAGTGGGGTTATCTTGTGCAAAGACCTTAATTTCATCGTCAGCACCATAAGCGATGTATTGTCCGTCTGATGTCATATCAATTGGAAAACTCCACTCAGAGTTTACCAAATACTCCCACTCCGGTACTGAGTTATCACCAAAGACAGAAATGCGTTCGTCGTTTAACTCCCATGCGCCTACCGTTTTTTCAGTAATACCATTAGTTTTTGTTGAAGATAAAATTCCTGCAGGATCGGTATATTGCCAAATTATCTCTGCTTCCTTGCCGGAAGAAAAATCAGAATCATTATTAATTATTTGCTCTGAAAATATCGTTTTTGTTTGCGCAGATCGTTCCTGAAAAGATGTTAATACCTTTTGTTGTTTAACAAATTGTTGATTATTTGTTTGAAGTTGGCCTACTTTACTAGTATTGTTTTGAGCATTACCAAAGGCAAAAACAAAAAGCAATGTAAATACTAAAAAATAATTGAAGTTAATTCTCATGATATATTTATTAATTTATTAAGATATTAATTGTACTAGCGGGTTCTTAAATTTAATTTTATAAGAATCATTTTGCTAATATACAAATTATTATGCCAACATAATTGACCTTTTATTGGCTAAATATTATCATGCCTAAGGCAGACAAGTAGGTTGTGCCATTGAAGTACACAAACAATTAGGTTCCGGATTATTAGAATCTGCCTATCAAGAATGCTTATATTATGAGATAAAACAACTTGGATTAAAGGTTCAAAAAGAAAAGCCTATGCCAATTGTATACAAAGAAGTGAAGCTTGATCATGGCTATAGAATTGATTCTATGCATCATCCGTTTTAGCTTGGTCTAATAAATTATATTTTGCTTGTCTCATTTTCCATCTTTCCAGAGCATATTGCCGCATATCTACAATCGTGTCCTTTTCATCCACTATCTCAAATCCCAGGAGAGTTTCAATAATATCCTCCATAGTTACTATCCCATCCATTCCACCATACTCATCAACAACTAAAGCAATATGTTCTTTTCTTTCTAAAAGCGTTTCCCATACGTCAAACAAAGGGTTAGTTTCAGCAACAACTACAATTTCGTGTTTAATATCTTTAAGTTTGAGGCCATATTTGTCTTCTGCAAGTTTCTCAAAAACAACTTGTCTAAAAACATAACCGGTAATATTTTCAACATTTTCTGAGAAAACAGGAATTCTTGAAAAATGCAGAAACTCCTTATTCTCAAGAAAATCACTAAGAGTCATATTCTCATCTGCAACAGAAACAACAACTCGTGGAGTCATTATTTCAGATGCTCTAATATTTTTAAGTCTGATTAAATTCTGAATGATTTTATTTTCTTTTTCGCCAAATGTTCCTTCTTCGGCACCTATATTTGCTAATACTGATAACTCTTCTCTACTTATGGTTTGTTCAATTTTCTTCTTCGAGATAAGCCTTGTTACATATGCTGATATAATTACAAGTGGATAAGTAATAAAAATTGTAAACTTCAATGCATGTGCAGTAATAATAGCCAACTCCCTCCAATACATTGCACCTATTGTTTTTGGAATTATCTCTGAAAGGAATAAAATTAATATCGTAAGAACAGCCGAAACAATCCCAAAATAAGCATCTCCAAAAACTATCGCCGCCTGTGCTCCAACCCCGGCTGCACCTATAGTATGAGCAACCGTATTTAAAGATAAAATAGCTGACAAAGGTTTATCAATATTTTCCTTTAGCTTGATAAATAATTTCGCAGAACTATTTCCATTTTCTTCCTTTACTCTTAAATAAGAAATAGAAGCAGATAGTAAAACCGCTTCCATTATTGAACAAATAAATGAAACAACCAATGCTAGAAATAAATAAAAAAGTAAAAGAATCATCTTTTTTCAAATATAATTATTGTATTCTTAAGATACATTACGGGTCTTTTGTTTTCACAATTTATCAACTCTCATAAACACATCCCAATATTTCTCATTATTCATTTCAGACCAATGTATATGGAAATATCTGTATTGAAATGTTTGAATTTGGCATACGATTACTAACAATACTACAAGTGATATATACAATCTCTTAACCGGTTTTAATTTTATCCGCTCGAGCGAAATTCCCAAGAGTATCATGAACAATGGTATATATTCAACGTAAACCCGCGATGAGAAACTACCGCCATAATACCACATCCACCACGAAGAAAAAACATATGTAATCAAAATAAGAAACCCAAATAACGAGTAAAACTCAAATTTTGATGACTTCCATAAAAAATACCCTCCGGTTAACGACACCAAGAATATGGGTGTATATAGAAATAATCCCTTTTTATAGCTAAAGAGAATGTCATAAAAATGGGGAGACATGAAATTAAACCCTTCATCAACGTATGAATCAACAAAAAAATGTCCTGTTGATATCTTGTAAATAATCAGTTGGATACTTATAATTACTATAACTAATGCAAGACTAACAATCAAATACAACTTATTAGTTAATACCGATTTAACACCTTTTTTTAAGGTTGCAAAATTTCCAGCAGAAAAAGGTAATATAAATACTAACAACCCATTTATTGGTCTGATAAGTACAATAATACCTAAGATTATTGCAAGTATGATAATATTCTTATTCCGTAACGATAAAAAATATTGTTTGGAATAATAAAGGAACATCGAAAAAAAAGCGAAAGAATAAATATGTGACATTCCTGCTTCACCAACTACATAATAAAACAGATTCGTTCCAAATACAGCGGCAATCATAGTTAGCGACCTTCCAAATTCATTTATATTGTACAGTCGTAATAAAGAATTGAGATAAAGTAGCCCAATCATCAAATAAAATAATGCTGCAATACTTATTAAAATAGGATAGGTTTTCGAAAACCCATCAGCATCTAGCGACATTAAATTAACTGATAAATGTGCAATAAGAAAAAACGGCAACTCGGCTAATGCAGTCCCGCAATAGTACTTATTAATTACCTTTCCATGTGCTCCTGACCGATAGTCGTAATATAAGTTTTCATCATAATACTTTTCCTTTTCTATCTCATCAAAGAAACCAAAATTAAGATCATTATAAATAAAAATTGCTGGCAGATAAGCGTAATATCCCTTCCCATCAGACTCAACGATTCCAACCCAACTATTCTTGCCCCAATTTAGGTTTGAAGTAACAATTGTCATAATCAGCATTATTAAAACAATTGAAACTCTTGAGCTTGTTATTTCATTTTTCATCTTACTAATAAGTCTACTTAATCCGCCACCTAAATAATACTAATCGTAACAAAGATAAAAATAATGGCAATAATCACCTGTTTCAAGAGAATGATATTGTGTAAGATTATGAACTATGAAATTGTTTTTTCGTAATGCATTTTTTAGGGGCGGACGGACGGACTTTACGTTAAAGTTGTTTCATACCAATAGTATTTTTGTAAGTAGTGCATGTGCTTCCTTCGTAAGCAACTACCTACTAATACCAAATATACCCCATATTGTCGCATATAAATTGATCCTTTTTCCCATATTCTTCAGCTTAAAATCAGTCAATTTCTTTTACGTCATTATGAAATATAATTGAATTGTGTTAAAATCCAAAAATAAATAGAGTTATTTTTCTAAATTTGTACTGCGAATAGAAAAACTTTAGGTGATTTTTTGAACCGAAGTTTATCTTGTATAGTGAGGGTTTTTACTCTCACTATTTTTTTTTGCTTCGCAAAAAGCGAATAGAAAAACTTAAGCTCATTATTACCCGAAATTTACTTTTTCTATTTTAAACTATTGTTATATATGATTTATATAATCTATCATAAGGTAGCCCTGATTTAGCAATTGCAAACACAATTTTCAATAATTTATTTGCAACA
>Ga0208648_1000776_pt1 | contig 29579 bp, 25 predicted proteins | sample AntAceMetag02UKL_FD_184772 | JGI IMG/M metagenome (GOLD analysis project Ga0208648, IMG submission 184772) | Saline lake microbial communities from Ace Lake, Antarctica - Antarctic Ace Lake Metagenome 02UKL (SPAdes) (version 2) | ecosystem: Environmental > Aquatic > Non-marine Saline and...
TCTTCCGCTATAATGGTTAGTTTTACCGATAAAAGAAAGCTTTTCATTTTCGTATTACTATAAGCGGACGGAGGACACCCCCGTACCCACGTTTTATTTTTTATTTTCTCTAACTTTGAACATACAAGGCAGGAATATATAAAAAATTAGTAACTATTCAGCCGCCGATCTACGCTGATCATCACTGATATTTTTTCTTTTATTATCATATAACTACTCAGGCACAGAGGGGCAAAGGGGCAAAGGGGCAAAGCAAAGTAAAGAATCTTGGCCCAGAGGAACAGGCTTTGGCTATCCCCAGAGGGGATTTGTTTTGCATGAAAAAGATGAACCCTGGTCGCCTCTGGCGCCGCCGAAGGCGGGTAAACATCGAACATCGAACGCTCAACATCGAACATCGAACGCTCAACATCGAACATTGAATGTGGATATCGCTTCGCTCATTTCTTTAATCTCTTTGGGCTAAATTCCCCGCCCCTTGGAGCGAAAAGTAAAATGAAAATCCATCATGATACCCCGTCTGCTTGCGGCGGGGAGATTCATTAAAATTGAAACGCCGAAGGCGTACCTTGATTCGACGTTGGAAGTTCGACGTTCCTTTTTTAAACACAAAACTCCAAGGCAAAGCCATCTATCTCTGACCTGGCCCAAAGGACCAGGTTTTTCAGGACACAATAAAAACATATAGAGATTTGCAGGTCTGGCAAAAATCTTTGTGCCACTGTGCCTTTGCCCCTCTGTGCCTGAGTAGTTACTGTATTTAAACCTATCTGCGTTCATCTGTGTTAATCCGTGGCTGAATAGTTACAAAAATTATTAATTTTAAATGTTGAATTTTAAATTAATAATGGTTTTTCCTTCATTCAAAATTAAAAACCCAAAACTCAAAATTATTCTTAAACCTGACGCAGAAATTGGGCAAAAGGGGGTGTTTTGTAAAGGTCTCATTTTAAGCCCTTGCCGGCATACTGCCGGCAGATCTAAACACCTCAAGCTCTTCCATTAAACCCTATGCTTACTTTATCCTGATCCACAATAATGGGTACTTTGCGCGCTCCATCAGAGTATTCAAGCATTTCGTTTAGTTTTTCTTTATCTGATAAAACATCAAAATATTCTATATCTCTGCCCTTCCTGGCAAAGGCTTCACGAGCCGCCTTTGTGTAAGGTCAGGCATTTTTACCAAAAATAATAATTTTTTCTGCCATAATATATACCTCCATTCTGCAGTTAAATGACGGTTTTTAGATTCTTGCATGACGTATGTTCCAACATAAGCATTTTAAGCTTTTGATGAAGAACAGAATAAGAATAATAACACCTGGCGATTTTATAATTATGTTCCACAATTTGTTTGCAAAACTCCTTGTCTTCCAGGACCTTTTTTGTCTGGAGAACTGTTTTGTCTGTTACATAACCTTCAAGCTCTATTGCTGAAAATCCCTTTGGTTTAATATCAATCGAATAATTTGAATAAGTATTTATAACTATGGGTCTGGAAAAATAAACTGCCTCCAGAAAAGCGTTTCCAAATCCTTCAAGATTGGAAGGATAAGTAACTATATCGGCGTGTGGATAAATATCGCTCAGGGTATAAATTTTTTGCCCTGATTTTGTGTGTCCTCTGCATTCATTAATAATATCGGACACAAAAACGCAATTAACATTAAGTCTTTTGGCATGTTCCCTTATGCTTTGTTCGTAATCATAGCCTTCATCACCGGAAGCATGTGAAATAACCAGTTTGGCTTTCATCTCCAGCCTGTTAATCAGTTCTATTGCCAGTTCAATCCCTTTTCGTTTGACAACTCTTGTAGGTTGTAAAACAAAAAGCTCATCATCTTCTATGCCCAGATCTTTCCGTACATCGCGGGCATAATCATCCTCAATGACAGGCGGGTTCTCAAAATCCATTACATTTGGAATAATAGTTGCTGAAATGCCTGTTCTAAGACTTAACTGGTTGGAGGCAGAAGAATTTATTACAACATGTTTTATAAAAGGCAGATGTGGCGGAAACGCCATATTAAGATAGTCCCAGACAGCGCTTGTTTTAAAACACTGCCTTTCCCAGAAAAAATCGTGATGATGAGCTATGGTTAGCAATCCTGTTTCAGATATCAGTTCTGTAATAGCAATGCCAAGCGGAATATTAAGCGGTATCGTAAGAACATTCTCAGGAACCAGTATGTCGATATTATACTTTTTAATAAAACAATAGAGATGATTTTTTAGCCTTTGTTTAATTGTATAAATCTTTTCTGTGATATACCGACTCCTGGTAGTAACGCCAAAACAGTTGTCGTTAATTTCTTTAATATCAGGATGTTTGAAGTGCGCTGTTTTAGCAAGATATGAACACTCATCAGGACGGTCAAGCTCTCCGGCAAAATAAAAACAGGCAAACCCCTCTTTTTCAAAAACATTCGCCCATTTTGCAATTTCAAGAGATACGCCGTCTGTTCCTGCAATACGTGTCGAGATAAATCCTATATTGTGTTTTTCAGGAAAGGGCGAATAAAAATCCATTTGAAACCTGTTATTTTGATTTAGCTCAACATGGTTGTCTTTCATATTACACAATCTCATTATATCGAAAACAATTTGTGGTATGATCATTTACCATGCCAACAGCCTGCATAAATGAATAACAGATTGTCGGGCCTGCGAATTTAAAACCCTTTTTATTTAACTCTTTGCTCATCTCTATGGATGCTTTTGTTTTTGCTGGAATATCTTCATGAACCTTCCATGCATTTCTTACTGGCTTGTTATTGACAAACCTCCACAGATATGAATCAAAACTGCCGAATTCTTTTTGAATTCTTAAAAATGCCTTTGCGTTTTGGACTGCTGCTTCAATCTTCAGCCTGTTACGAATAATGTTTTTATTTGAAAGCAGTTGAATGATTTTATCATAATTATATTCTGCAATTTTTTTTGCATCAAAATCGCCAAATGCCTGCCTGAAGTTTTGCCGCTTTTTCAGTATGGTTATCCAGCTCAATCCCGCCTGCATACCTTCAAGTATAAAAAGCTCGAACAGTTTGCAGTCATTATGCAATGGAACACCCCATTCGTTGTCATGATATTCAACATAAACAGGATCTGTGCCAGCCCATTTGCACCTGTGTTTTTCATGGCCTGCCTTGATGCTACCATGAACCATCAAGACCTCTAAGCCCATTCATGTAAAGACGTCCAGATGCTACAAACATCGAAAACCTGGTCAACAAAACCGGCATGTTATAAGATTTTGCCATTTCTAACACATCCTTGCCCGGCTTCTTTCCCCTGACAAAAACAACAGCTACAACTCCGGCAATTTGTGCTGTGCGAATAACATTATCTGTTGTAATACCAGTAAGCAGAACAGATCCTTCGGCGATAGCTGATAAAATGTCATCCATCACGTCTGCACCCCCGGCTGCGACTACTGTTTTATCGAGCTTATTTTTTCCTGTAACGATTTCCGCGTCTAATATGTCGCTTATTTCAGATATTTTCATATTGCCTGCTTATATTTTATAGTTTGGTTTCATATATGAATTCGTAAAAAGTTTTACTATATTACTTTGAAGTATTATAATAAGAAGCAAATCAAACCCTTTGTTGAAATGAACGCAATTCCCAAAATATAACATAATAACAAGATGTTATGTAATTTTTATTAAAACGACTTCCTTTAAAGTCATAAATTTAAGCATATATGGAATTTTTTATGACTCCCTCAATTTTATATGCCTGATAATATTTCATAATAATAACAAAATGTCAACGAAATCATAGCCTGTATTATTTAACCTGCATTGTTGACTGCAATATTGCTCTGAGTTATAATTTAAAATTATTAATTCAAGTTTGATGGTGTCGTAAAAAGTAAGATTTGTTCGAAGGAAAAAATAATGAAAAATTACAAACAGAAAGTATTAGAAGCAGCAGAATTCCTCAAAACGCGAATTGGCAAGCTGCCTGAGATAGGCATTATATCGGGAACAGGTCATGGTAAAACCACAGAATCAATAGAGGTGTCAGCCTCTTTTAAATACAAAGACATTCCATATTTCCCTGTTTCAACTGTTGAAAGTCATTTTGGAAAACTTTTTACAGGCAATATACATGGCAGGCAGGTTATTGCAATGCAGGGCAGATTTCATCTTTATGAAGGATATACTCCTGCGGATGTTACTTTTCCCGTTAGAGTGATGCAGGAGCTTGGTGTAAAGATCCTGATTCTTTCAAATGCATCAGGAGGCCTTAATCCTGATTTTAAAACCGGCGACATAATGATTATCAAAGATCATATAAACCTTACAGGATCCAGCCCTCTTGTCGGACCCAATGAAGAAGCCTGGGGCATAAGATTTCCTGATATGTCAAGAGTGTATGATAAAAACCTGGCCTTAATTGCAGAAGAGGCAGGGAAAAATAATGAAATTTATATGCAAAAAGGTGTTTATGCAGGGCTTAAGGGTCCATCTCTTGAAACACCTGCTGAAGTGCGCTTTTTAAGAATAATAGGAGCCGAAGCTGTTGGATTTTCCACTGTCCACGAGGTAATTGCCGCTGTACATGCAGGCATGAAAATACTTGGATTGGCTACCATAACAAATGTACACAATCCCGACAATCCGGTTGAATCAAATATTGAAGAAATAATTGCAGTGGCAGGGGAGTCTTCCTTAAAGCTAGCATCAATAATAAGCAATGTAATCGAAAAATTATAATACCGAGTTAGTATTTTAAAAAATGAAACTATTTGACAGCCACTGCCACCTTAATGACACAGTTTATGATGAAGATATTGATGAGGTTATTAAACGCTCTCATGATGCCGGGGTAGTGTCATGTATGGTAGTTGGAACAGACAAGGCCGCCTCCATAAAAGCTGTTGCTCTGGCAAAATCCACAAACAATATTTATGCCTCTGTCGGCATTCATCCTCATGAAACGAAAAACTGCTCTGAAACAATACTGAATTTGCTGATAAATCTTGCCGGCAATTCTGAAGTTAGAGCCTGGGGTGAGATTGGCCTTGATTTTAACCGTATGCATTCACCGCAGGATGATCAGGAAAAATGGTTTATAAGGCAGCTTGAAAGCGCGGACAAATGCAATCTTCCGGTTATTTTTCATGAAAGAGACAGCAGGGGAAGACTGCTCGAAATAGTAAAATCCTGGCACGAAAAAGAAAAAAAAGGAGTCATTCACTGTTTTAGCGGAAACAGGCCGGAACTTATGGAATATATTAATCTTGGCCTTTATATCGGAATAACAGGCATTTTAACCCTGAAACAGCGCGGAGCTGATCTGCGCAGACTCGCGTGTTTAATTCCTCTTGAACAAATTGTTATTGAGACTGATGCGCCTTATTTGACACCTGCTCCTGAAAAGAACCGTACCCGAAGAAATGAACCGGCATTTGTAAAAAGAGTTCTCCTGAGGCTGGCAGAAGTAAGAAATGAAGAGCCGGAATATCTGGCTTCCGCGATATGGAAAAACACCTGTAGATTGTTTGATATCAGGGCAACAAAATAAAAAAAATAAGGATCATCTCCCGATTAGTTGTAGTCAATTCTTGCTCGCCTCTGGCGAGAAGCTAAAACAAGTGGGTTATTTCTAATTAAGCGGGTGTAATCTCAGAGGGTACAAGGGGTCAAGGATTCAAGGGTTCGAGTGACACGCAGTGAAGCGCTAACCCTCAGCGCTCAAGGAAGAAAGATATAGCAGAAGGATATGGAAGAAAGACAACCAGGGATTACATCAGGATGCTTTACATAAAAAAAGATATAGCAGAAAGCGAAAAAACATCAAAAGTGCTGATAAAGTTTTTAGAAAACAAACCCTTGAACCCTTGGACCCTCTTCTCCAACTAAATTGGAGAAGAGCCAAAAATACTATGCCTGGCTGTAATTAATAATAATGCCGTGTGATTTTCCAAAATCCATAATATTACCTGGATCGAGCCCTCCTGCAAGGTAGAACTTTCTAAAATCCGGTTTATCAAGAAGGTGTAAGATAAAACTTATATGTCCGGAATAGCCCGTATAATCTAAGCCCTGCAGTTTTTTAACAGTATTTTTAGCTAAATCAACTGCCTTGCGATGCACAGTGGGCCCGTGCCCGTCACATTTCCGCAGAGAATAAAGCTGCCGGCAGCTGAAAGGCCTTACAGCATATATCAGGCAGGTTTTGTCTTTTTTTAAAAAGGGGCATTGAGCAGTTTGCTGTTTTTCTTTTAGCTTTCTGTTTTTAGCGATCTTTTTTTTAACTTCTTTTTTCAATGGCCCTGCAAAACCATTTACACGTCGTCTGATTATAATCCCCTCCAGAGTTATAATATCCACTGACCCAAAATGTATGCAGCAATAAGCGCAGCCTGGTTTGCAGATAGCTTTTTCTTTATATTCAAGAGCATGTGTTTCAAACTCATCATAAAGCTCTATCAATCTTTTTTCTTTTTCTTTAAAATTCATTTAAAAGAGTTATAATCCATACTAATCTGCAAAAAGAGGCACTATACGGAATTGCCTTACATCTACAAGACCTTTGTCTGTGAGCTTCAGCTCGGGAATAACCGGAAGGGCTAAAAATGATAAAGCCATAAAAGGATCGTGAAGCGCTGATCCTAATTCGCGGGCAGATTTAAAAATATTATCAAGCTTCTCATTTACAACAGTTAAAGGCTCCAGAGACATAAGGCCTGCGACAGGAAGGGCAAGAGATGCGCATATTTTATTATCGCATACCGCTGCAAGGCCCCCGCCCATTTTAACAACACCAAGCACAGCCTCTTTCATGTCTTCGTCATTTGTTCCTACGACTATTATGTTGTGTGAATCATGCGCTACACTTGATGCAAGGGCACCTTTTTTTAATCCAAAACCCCTTACAAAACCTTTGCCCATATTGCCTGAGCCAGTATGCCTTTCAATAACCGCAATCTTTAAAATATCACGGGAAATGTCGGCAACAGCCTTGTTTCCTGACGTAGAAACTTCCAAAACACTTTGAGCTGTTATTACCTGATCCGGCACAACATCAATAACCCTTATATGGTTTGATTTAACGGTAATGGAAAAATCTATTGCATCAAGCTTAACATTCATAGATGGCTTAGATGGTATGGAAACCGGCCTGGAGATTTCAGGCGACATTTGACTGTTTTCCGCTACCAGAATTCCACTGGTATAAACCTGTTCAATTCGCAGATTATGAATATCCGAAAATACAAGTAAATCTGCCCGCCTTCCAGGCCCGATTGCGCCTATATCGTTTATGCCAAAATATTCCGCAGGATTTATTGTTGCCATTTGAATGGCTACAACAGGATCTATACCGGACTTTATGGCCCTGCGAACCATTGAATCAATATGGCCATGCTGCATGATATCATATGGATGCCTGTCATCCGCACACCACATAATACGCCTTGAAGACCTTTCATTTATAATCGGTATAAGTGATGATAAATTTTTGGCCGCAGTTCCCTCGCGAATCATAATATGCATGCCCGCATCCAGCTTTTCTCTGGCTTCGCCGGCTGTTGTGCATTCATGATCGCTTGAAATGCCTGCGGCAATATAGGCATAAAGATCTTTTCCTGTCAGCCCCGGAGCATGGCCGTCAACAGGTTTTCTGTGAATTTTTGCCAGCTCAATTTTTTTTAATACTTCAGGGTCTCTGTATATTACACCCGGATAGTTCATCATTTCAGCCAAGGCAACTATCCTGTCATTACTAATAAAAGGCAGAAGCTCATCAACGCCTAATTTTGCTCCTGAGGTTTCCATGTCTGTCGCGGGAACACATGAAGACAAGGTAAAATATATGTTCATAGGCTGGTTTTTGCTTGATTCAAGCATGTAGTTTATTCCATCAGCCCCAAGCACATTTGCTATTTCATGAGGGTCTGCAATAACAGCTGTTGTGCCGGATGGAATTACGGCCCGTGCAAATTCAGTAATACATGTCATTGAACTTTCTATGTGAAAATGAGAATCAACAAAACCCGGGCACACAAACCGTCCCTTCATATCCACTGTTTTTTTTGCTGAATATGAACCAAACCCGACAATATAACCGTCTGCAACAGCTATGTTGCCGGCCACTATTTCACCGGAAAAGACATTAACAATTTTAACATTGGTTAAAAGAATATCCGCCTCTTTTTCCCCGTGTGCTGCTTTTATAATTTCATCAAGAGTCATTTTATTTTGTCCCTGGCTTTTCTGTTAAAACAATTCTTCTTAACTTACGATGTTGTAAATATCAATATTTTTAGGTTGATTTCAGAACGCTTTTAAGTAACTATAACTCGATTTTGATGAACTCGTAAAAAGTAAAATTTGTTCGCTTTGCAGCACTGCGGACAGAAATAATTTTCAAACATATCAAAAATTATGTTTCGATGTCATTAAATCAGACAATTTTATTATTGATAACCACGAAGAACACGAAGGGTTTTTTTCTTTATCTTCGATTACTTCGTGTTCTTCGTGGTAAAAATAGCGCAGTACTCTCCATTTAACATTATCAAGTTAATTTTGATGGCGTCGTAAAAAGTCCCATCTACTGTGTTGTAGTATTTTTTCAGACCCTCGACATACTATATGTATGCCTTCGATCCTGAAAAAATACTACGCCTTGTATATGAACCCTGGTCGCCTCCGGCGCCGCCAAAGGCGGGTAAACCTTTTTACTTAGCCATCTGCGGTTAAATTCGTGACTTTTTACGAGTTTATCAATTTTGTTGAGTTATGATTTAGTTATTTGAAAGCCACAAATTTAACATAGCAAAACGATATGGAAAAAAAAATTAAAGAAATAATTAAACCCTTTGGGAGCAAAAAAGGAAATCTTATTCCTGTTTTGCAGTCTATTCAGGAGCAATGCGGATATATTTCTGAGAATGCATTTTCTATAGTGGCCCGGTCTCTTAAAATGTCTGAACATGAAATATATGGGGTAGTTACGTTCTATTCTCAATTCAGACTGACCAGACCGGCTGACCACCAGATAAAAGTCTGCCTTGGCACTGCCTGTCATGTAAAAGGAAATGCTTTGAATTTGCAAAATATAACCAACATGACCGGCTTAAAGAATGGTGAAATTGCACCTGATTACAGTCTGAGCCTGGAAACCGTCAATTGCCTTGGCGCATGTGCCCTGGCGCCTTTAGCAGTAATTGATGACGACTATTACGGTAATTTAGATCCTAAAAAACTGGAAAAGATTTTAGCAAAATATATTAAAGGAAAAACAAAAAAAAAGGATGAAAAATCCAAAAACAAAAAAAATTAATTCTGTCTTGGATTTAAAAAAATTAAAAGCCCGTATCGACCGATCCATTGACACAAAAAAAACAGTTGTCAGGATATGTTCTACTACCGGCTGCCGTGCTGGTGGAGCCGTAAAGATTATCGATGCGCTTGTCGAAGAAGTGGCAAGACAGAAATTAAACGATAAGGTTGAAATCAAAAAGGTTGGCTGCCGCGGTTTTTGTGAAAAAGGTCCTCTGCTTGTTTTAGGCCCTGAAAACATATTCTATCAAAAATTAAAACTATCTGATATTCCTGAAATAGTTTCCGAGACTCTTGGCAAGGGTATTATTATAGAACGTCTGTTGTATGAAGATCCCGACACCGGAGAAAAAATCAAATATGAATCAGATATTCCTTTTTTTAAGAAACAGATGCGGAATGTATTTGGCCGCACAGGGAAAATCGATCCAACAAGCATTGACGATTATATATCCTGTGATGGATATTCAGCGCTTTGCAAGGCGCTGACCTCCATGTCACCGGAAGATGTTGTTAATACAGTATCTGATTCAGGCCTCAGAGGCAGAGGCGGGGGGGGATTTCCCGCAGGCACAAAATGGAAGTTTTGCAGAAATGCCGTAAGTGACATAAAATATATAATAGCAAATGGTGACGAAGGTGATCCCGGGGCATTTATGGATCGCAGCCTTATGGAAGGTGATCCGCACAGTATAATTGAAGGAATGATTATCGGAGCCTATGCAATTGGGGCCACCAAAGGTTATATTTATGTGCGCGCTGAATATCCTCTGGCCGTAAAACATCTCGGCATGGCTATAAAAAAGGCGGAGGAATACGGTTTTTCAGGCAAAAACATACTTGGCAGCGGCTTTGATTTTAAAATACAAATCAAAATGGGAGCAGGCGCCTTTGTGTGCGGAGAGGAGACAGCTCTGATACAATCAATAATGGGCAAAAGAGGTACTCCTGTTCCAAGACCTCCATTCCCCGCAGTTGAAGGCCTGTGGGGCAAACCAACCGTTATAAACAATGTAAAAAGCTGGACAAATGTTGCCCTGATTATAAAAAATGGTTCTGAGTGGTTTAGCAGCATTGGAACAGAAAAAAGTAAAGGAACAACCATATTTTCTGTCGTCGGTATGGTAAAAAACACCGGGCTTGTGGAAGTTCCCATGGGAACTACTCTGCGCGACATAATCTTTGGGTGCGCCAATGGAATTCGAGATAACAGAACTCTCAAGGCTGTTCAAATAGGAGGCCCTGCCGGGGGTTGCATACCAGAGGAACTGATTGACACGCCGGTTGATTTTGACCGTTTGATCGAACTTGGAGCCATGATGGGGTCCGGCGGTATGGTTATTATGGACGAAAACACCTGTATGGTTGACGTGGCCCGCTATTTTCTCGCATTTACTCAGTCTGAATCATGCGGGAAATGTGCTCCCTGCCGTATTGGAACCAAGGTCATGTTAGACATTTTAGATAAAATCAGATCCGGCCATGGTGAAGAAGAAGACCTGAAAAAATTAGAAGATCTTGCTGTGACGATTCAGAATACTTCTCTGTGCGGACTCGGTCAATTGTCTCCTAATCCTGTTTTGACCACTCTCCGCTATTTTCGCGAAGAATATGAGGCCCACATAAGAGATAAGCGTTGTCCGGCTCTTGTATGCAAAGACCTTATTCAATATGTCATATCAGAAGAAAAATGTATTGGCTGTGGAATATGTCTCAAAAATTGTCCTGTAGGAGCAATTTCCGGTAAAAAGAAAAAGCCGCATGTTATAGATACTTCCATATGTATTAAATGCGGGCTTTGTTATCAGAAATGTCCTCCTAAAATAGGAGCGGTTAAAAAAATAACAGGTTTTATTAAATAGGATGGTGTCGTAAAAAATAAGATTTGTTCGCTCTGTTAGCTTTTTAGAACGTTATATGTAGCGTACTGCGATATTTTTACCACGAAGAACACGAAGCAATCGAAGATAAAAAAATTCTTCGTGTTCTTCGTGGTTATCAATAATAAAACCTGAATTAATGACATTGAAATATAATTTGTAACTATTCAGCCACAGATTTACACAGACTTGTCCGCCTCAGGAGGATGACCGCAGACAGGTTTAAATACAGTAACTACTCAGGCACAGAGGGGCAAAGGCACAGTGGCACAAAGCAAAATAAAAACATATAGAGATTTGCAGGTCTGGCAAAAATCTTTGCCCCTCTGTGCCTGATAAATTGCAAACCCAGATAGAAATTTCTATGAACCTGTATTATTTGAAAAGAGATGAATTCGATAAGTTATCTGAATTAAGCAGAGAGATAGAACGAATGCTTAGCAGCTTAATCAGGAAGTTAAGCGGCAAACAGGCAAGACAACTATGCCCCTCTGTGCCTGAATAGTTATATATGATAACAAAAGAAAAAATATCCGTGATAATCAGCGTAGATCGGTGGCTGAGTAATTACTATAATTTTGGATATGCTTGAAAGTTATTTTTGTCTGCGGTGCGTTTTGCTGATTTTATTAAATAAGGAAATAAAAACGACCATGTTAACGATTGATGGAAAAGAGGTTGATTTCAAAGAAGGCGCAACAGTTCTCGATGTTGCAAAAGAAAACGGAATATATATTCCTGCGCTTTGTGCTCATTCAAAACTAAGTCCATTTGGAGCCTGCCGCCTTTGTATTGTAAAAATTGACAATATGCGCGGATTTCCTCCTGCATGCACAACCCCGGCAGTTAACGGCATGAACATCATAACAGATAACGCTGAATTAAACCGTTTGAGAAAAAATGTACTGGAACTTATACTCTCAGAACACCCTCATGAATGTATTATATGTAATCAAAAAGAGCTATGCGAAAAACATAATTTATCCCCAACAAAGGCCGGCCGTATTACAGGCTGCAACTTTTGTCCCAACAGGGGCAAATGTGAGCTTCAAAAAGTGGCTGAATATCTTGGCATAAAAGAAATTACTTTCCCTTTTTTATATAAAAATCTACCGGTTGAAAGAGACGATCCTTTTTTTGACCGTGATTATAATCTCTGTATTTTATGCGGACGCTGCGTTCGTGTTTGCCAGGATATCAGAGGTATTGGCGCTATTGCCTTTATAAATCGTGGACATAATACAAAAATAGGCACTGCATTCGACAAATCTCATCTTGAAGGTGGATGTCAATTCTGCGGAGCATGCGTAGATGTCTGCCCGACAGGCGCCCTTTCGGCAAGAGCGAGCAAATGGCATGGCATTCCTGAGAAAACAACTAATACTACATGCGTCCTGTGTGGTGTTGGATGCAGATTAAAACTTGAAACAAAATGGGGCAAAATCATGGCTGCGAAACCTGACGATGACGGCCCTGCCAATAATGGTCAGGCCTGCGCAAGGGGACGCTTTTCTATTCCCGCCCTTGTTAACAGTACCAACCGGGTGAAATATCCACTTATTAGAAAACAGGGAAGGCTGGTTCCCGCAACCTGGGAACAGGCAATTCAACTGGCTGCAGACAAGCTGGGCCAATATTCTCCGGAAGAAACGGGTTTTCTGGCATCTTCATTTATGACAAATGAAGCTGCTTATCTGCTGCAAAAATTTGCGCGCGCAGGAATAGGAACAAACAATATTGATGTTGCCTCCTGTTCTACCTGCCAGTTAGTTGACTCACAGGTTAAATGCACAGGTGTGGGCGCTTCTGCGGGAACATTTGAAGAAATCGATAAAGCCGACTGGATTATAAATATTGGAACAGATATTCTTGTTTCACACCCTGTTCTAATGGTAAATATTAATCGGGCAAGAAAACAGGGGACTTATGCTGTTCATATCGGACCATCGCTTAACAGCACAGGCCAAAGGCTGTTTGACAGTAATATTACTGTTCAACCCTCCGAATATTTGCCGCTTATCTCCGTTATATTAAAAAAGATTGTCAAAAGCATTCATCTTGATAAAGATTTTGCAGCTCATTATTGTAATGATTTTGATCTTCTTAAAAAATCCATTAATAGCGTTAACTTCAACAACATAAGCAGACTCTGCGGTATTTCCCCGGACGTCATCAACAATATAGCCTCCTTGATTCAGAGCTCAAAAAAAGGTTGTATTCTATATGGCTCCGGAGTTTTTGAAAATGATGACTCGCAGCAGATCATCATGCAGCTTTTTAATCTGCTTCTTCTTACAGGCAATCCTTCAGGTCTTCTTGCTCTCAGAGATGAAGGAAACAGCCAGGGTGTCTGTGATATGGGAGCCCTGCCCAACTATCTGCCCGGCTATCAAAATGTTTCCAGTAAGGCTGCGATAAAAAAATTTGAAAAGATCTGGTCTGTCAGCCTGCCCCGCAAATCCGGCATGAATTGTAAAAAAATGCTTAAAGCTGTGCATCAGGGCAAAATTAAAGCTGTTTATTTAACTGGTGACGAAACAGTGGAAAAAGTTTCTTTCGATCAACTCGATTTTTTGATTCTTCATACTGTTTTTCCATCACCCCTGTTTGATAAAGCAGACATAGTCTTTCCATGTGCCGCATTTACAGAAGAAAACGGAACCATTACCTCGGCCGAACGAAGAGTGCAGCCATTGTCTGCTGGAGCAAAGCCGCCATCAATGGCTATGCCCGACTGGAAGATAATATCTATGGTGGCTGAATGCATGGAATATAAAGGTTTCAGATTTTCCGATGCATCAGAAGTTTTTAATGAAATCTGCAAAGTAAATCCTCTGATTTCCGGCCAGGGAATATGGCCTGTAAAGCCCGCTAAAAAATACAGACTGACACCTTTTGTCAAGCCGGATTCAAACAAGGACATCCCTGTTTTTAATGTGCATCCATGGCAATATAGAGGACTTGATTTAACCAGAGAGATTCATGATCTTAAAACTCTGTATGACAAAATTTCAGGAGGAGAAGATGTATCGGGTTGTCCAGCGAAATGAAATAGCTCCAAATATTCACATTATAGAAATCGAAGCACCTGCTATTGCAAAAAAGGCAAAACCAGGTCAATTCGTACTCATTATGCCTGATGAAAAAGGAGAAAGAGTTCCTTTTTCATTATCTGACTGGAATGCTGAAAAAGGAACGATCACGATTTTCTTTCTTGAAGTCGGCATATCAACAGCAAAGATGGCCTGTATAAAAAACAATGATTTTATTTACAGTGTTTCAGGCCCGCTTGGGAAACCTGTGAAAATAAAAAAATACGGCACAGTTGTATGTGGCGGGGGCTGTTACGGAATCGGCGCAATTTATCCCCTGGCAAGAGCCATGAAAGCGGTCGGCAACAAGGTCATATCCATTATAGAAGCCAGAAGCGACAACCTTCTCTATCTTGAAGAACCGCTTAAAAAAGTTTCCGATCAACTTATTGTAAGCACTGCTGATTGCTCAAAAGGTTTAAAAGGAAGAGTCCCGGAGGCTCTTACAGAACTGATTGCCGGGGAAGAAAAAATAAACCTCTGCTATTTTATCGGCTGTACGTTTATGATGATGAACTGTTCCAATATAACCAAACCGAAAAAAATAAAAACTCTTGTCGCCCTTAATCCTATTATGGTTGATGGCACAGGAATGTGCGGATGCTGCCGTGTGACTGTGGGAGGAGAAACCAGATTTGCCTGTGTGGACGGCCCTGAATTTGACGGGCACAAAGTCAACTGGCAGGAACTCTTTGAAAGAAAGTCGATATATCTGGAAAATGAAGCAGTAGCTTATCAGACATATTGCGGGTTTAAACCAAAAAAATCAGCTGTTTTAAGCACAGAGGCCACATAAAGATAAAAATGGAAAAAAGCAAAAAAGATCAACGCCAGCCCATGCCGGAACAACTGCCTGAACTAAGGGCAAGGAATTTTGAAGAGGTCCCTTACGGATACTCCGCTGATGCAGCAGTAAAAGAGGCAAAACGCTGTCTTAACTGCAAAAAACCGGGCTGTATGACTGGTTGTCCTGTTCAGGTAAAAATCCCGGAATTTATATCACTTATTGCAAAAGGAGATTTTGCTGCAGCAGCGAGAAAGGTTAAAGAAACAAACTCATTGCCTGCTGTTACAGGTCGTGTTTGTCCGCAGGAAATCCAGTGCGAAGCCAAATGCATTTTAGGCAAAAAAGGCAGGCCGATTGCCATAGGCAACCTTGAGCGTTTTTGCGCTGATTATGAGCGTGAGAACAATCTTGTTGAGCTGCCTGATAAGTTGCCCCCCCCAACAGGCAAAAAGGTTGCCGTAATAGGCAGCGGCCCTTCAGGGTTAACCGTAGCCGGGGATTTAATAAGGTTGGGCCATGAGGTCACTATATTTGAGGCTCTGCATAAACCGGGAGGAGTCCTGTTTTACGGCATTCCTGAATTTCGTCTGCCTAAGGCGATAGTGGAAGCTGAAGTTGATTTTTTAAAAAAAATGGGCGCTGTCATTAAAATGGACAGCATTATCGGTAATATTCGTACAATTCATGAATTGTTTACACAAGACGGTTTCAACGCTGTTTTTATAGGAGTGGGTGCGGGCCTGCCAAGATTTTTAAATATTCCCGGGACAAATCTTGCGGGAATCTATTCCGCCAATGAGTATTTAACGCGTTCTAATCTTATGAAGGCATACCTTTTCCCCGAATATGACACACCAATTATCAGGGGAAAAAATGTGGCTGTATTTGGCGCAGGAAATGTTGCAATGGATTCTGCAAGAACAGCCATGCGTCTTGGCGCTGAAAAAGTAAGTATCATCTATCGACGGTCAAGGCAGGAAATGCCTGCCAGAGCCGCAGAAATTCATCATGCAGAACAAGAAGGGATTGAGTTGATTCTTCTGACCAATCCAACACGCTTTTTAGGAAACGAATCCGGCATGCTTGTCAGTATTGAATGCCTTAAAATGAAATTAGGCAAGCCGGATGATTCAGGACGATGCAGACCTGTTCCTGTTAAGGGTTCAGAGCTTATGATGGATTATGATCTGGCAATTATAGCCGTAGGTTCGGGAGCTAATCCTCTGCTTACTAATAATACCAGAGGATTAAAGCTTAACAAACGGGGTTATATTATAGCTGACCCAAATACAGGTAAAACCAGTAAAAAGGGAGTATGGGCCGGTGGAGACATAGTAACCGGTCAGGCAACGGTTATTCTTGCCATGGGCGCAGGAAGAAGAGCTGCCGATTCAATGCATAAGTATCTTACCTGGGGCTGGTAATGATACCTTTGAAAGCAGATTTGATTGTTTCGCAGTAACATCTGAGTCCTTAACTGCCATCGTAATCCTGAAAGATAATATGTCCGCAGGACTTGCAGTGGGAAGCATCTTTATCATGGTAACGGAGTCCGCACTTGGGGCAGATTATTTCCTTTTTCGTTTCCATGCGTACCCATTCTTTTACAATCTGGCTGATTTGCCACGGGATGAGGATAATACCCGAAAGTATCATTAGAACCGTAACCCACTTACCCGCATCAGACAGGGGAATGATATCTCCAAAGCCAACGGTGGTCAGCGCGACAACCGTAAAATAAAACGCGTCGCCAAAATTCTTCACATTCGGATTCAGGTTGCTCTCCACAAAGTAAAAGAGCCCCGAAGAAATAAAGAATATCATCAGTATAGTGAGTAAGAGTCGTGTAACTTTAAGCAGCTGGGGCTTTATGCTTCCGAAGAAAAAGTCAGTGTCCGCAGTAAATCGCAGGAATCTGAATATACGGAGTGATCTGAATGCCCGGATGAACGGGATAAAGCCGATGTCAAGGGTGATGCCGAAAAGGGGCAGGAAGATTACCGAAAGCGTGGGCAGGATTGCAATGAGATCGATGATGCTGTAAATGTCCAAGAACTGCCTGAGCCGGTTTTTTGCCGCGTAAAGTCTTGCCGCATACTCTATGATGAAAAACAGGACAATAATCACCTCTAAGTTCCAGAGTAACTGTCGGATTGTCTCGGACACAGGATAAGTCTCGACTACCAGGATAAGGCAGATAAAAAGATTCAAGAGGATGATAAAAACATCGATGGCCTTGCCAAGAGTTGTTTTGCAGTCAATCAGATAAAACTGGAGTGTTTCACGGAAACTTTTTGGCATTGGGCTGTTTTCTCCTCAAAAATAACGGACAAGGCCTGAAAATGTTGACGGTGAATTCAAATTGTAAGTGCACCATTAATAGCACCGTAAATGATTTCATGAGACGTCTGATAATTGAGACATTTTCTTGGCCTATGATTTAACTTTTTTGCCACAAATGCAAGCTCTTTGCTGGTTAAGTAAAAAGTAAAATTTGTTCGTTTTGTGAGCATTTTGGGGATTCCAAAACTGCTCAATGTCGCTTACAAATGACTTTTTACGAAGCCATCATATTTTTAAAGTTTGTTCTTTTGGGGAAATATTGTTTTATTAAGCCGTATTCAATGACTTCAGGGTTGTATTCCTCGCCGCTTGCGGCATAATATTACAATAAAAAGGAAACTCTCAGGGATATCCATCGAAAAATAAGTAACCTGTTCGAGCAAAGGATTTACTGAGAGAGAACGATATGCAAAAGCATCTGTTTTCAAAAACCTTAGCCCAGACAGCCTGTCTGCTTACGGTATTGCTCCTGCTTTCCGCTTGTGTTGGCGGGCTGACTGCCAAACATGGTCCGCAGCAGGATACCCTGTATCGGATCACCATTCTTCATACCAACGATCACCATGGACACTTCTGGAACAACCGCTACGGGGAATACGGCATGGGTGCCCGGAAAACCCTGGTGGACCGTATCCGCAAGGAGGTTACCGCAGAAGGCGGGCACGTCCTTTTGCTCGACGCGGGAGACATCAATACCGGTGTTCCCGAATCGGATATTCTGGATGCAGAGCCGGACATCATGGCCATGAATCGCATCGGGTACGATGCAATGGCAGCGGGCAATCACGAGTTTGATAATCATATCGCAGTGCTTAAAAAGCAAATGACCTGGATGCTGTTTCCCATGCTTTCGGCTAATGTTTATGAACGATCCTCCGGCAGGCGCCTGATGCAACCTTACAAGATATTCACATTTAATGGCCTGCGTATCGCTGTTGTGGGGTTTACCACCAGCGATACGTACAAGCAGGGCAACCCGGATGTTGTTGGGTTTTTCAGATTTGAGCCGGTGATCAAAGCGGCAGCCCGCCTGGTGCCGGAGATCCGGCAGAAATCCGACATACTGGTGGCCTTGACCCATATCGGCTACTACCCTCTCGGTATCCACGGGTCCAACGCTCCCGGATCTGTTTCACTGGCCAGGAGCGTTGACGGTATCGATGTGATCGTGGATGGACACACCCATGAACAGTTGGATATCCCGGTGAAAGAGGGCAATGCCCTTATCGTCCAGGCGTTTGAATACGGCAAATATCTGGGTCGCATGGATCTGGAATATTGCAACGGCAAGCTGACCCTTAAAAACTACCGCCTGATACCCGTCAACCTGAAAAAAAAAGTTGAAAAGAATGGAAAATCCGTCAGGAATTTTATCGAAGAAGAGATCCCTGCGGACCCGGAACTACTTGCTTTTTTGAAAACCTACAAGGACAGTGGCCATGAAAAACTGGGGGTCGTGATCGGGAGTTCGGATGGTGAATTTACAGGCGAGCGCAATATCGTCAGGAGCCGGAAGACCAACCTGGTCAACCTGGTAAGCAGGGCCTACATTGAACAGACAGGGGCTGATCTGGCCGTCATGAATTCCGGCAGTATCCGAGACAGCCTCCCCGCCGGCGATATCACCTACAATGATGTACTGAAAGCCAAACCTTTCGGAAACTCGCTGTGTACGGTAACCCTGACAGGCAAGGATGTGTGGAACTATCTCCAGGCGGCGGTTAACATGCAAGTTGATACAGGGGCTTTCGCCCAGTTCGTGGGGGTTCGCCTGAACCTCTCTGGCCGGAGGCTGGTTGCTGTCGAAGTGGCCGGAAGCCCCATTGAGCCCGAAAAACAATACAAGCTGGTTCTCGAAAGCTATATGGCCTCGGGCGGTGACGGTTACCCGAAAATGGTCGACCATCCCGGATTTGTCGATACCGGCTACCTGGATGCTGATGTTATCAGGGCTTATATTGAAAAGTACACACCCCTCAAGGTGGCGGATTACGCTCCTGCTGGATGAGCTTTGCGGGACATGTTATAAAAGGATTCCAACCACCGCACCCGTCATGCATGTGGAAAGCGTGCCTGCCACAATAGAACGGAAACCCAGAGAAATTATTTCATTCCGTCTTTCAGGAGCCATAGTTCCCATGCCGCCTATCATAATCCCCAGACTGCCGGGATTTGCAAAGCCACACATGGCGTATGTCATGATCAGCATACTTTTGGGACTCAGGGCACCACTGGCAAGATTGCTCATATCAATATAGGCTATCAATTCGTTGAGAATGGTTTTTGTTCCCATAAGTGATCCTGCCGTAAACGCCTCCTTCCAGGGGATACCCATCAGCCAGACTACCGGAGCCATAATATAGCCCAAAAGTTTTTGCAGGGTGACTGGTTGTCCTCCTATACCCGGCAGAAGGCCAAGTATGAGATTGACAAGATAAACAAGCGCCAGGAGTACTATCAGCATGGCTATGATATTCAGAAGCAGTTGCACTCCCTGAAGCGTTCCTTTGGTGACCGCGTCCATAGAGCTTATTGCCTCTTCCGGAGAAGTTAATTTGCCTGGAGTAGATTCACCTGTTTCCGGTACCATAATTTTGGAAATGGTAATCGCCGCCGGAACACTGATGATGGAAGCTGTCAGGATGTGTCCCATGATATCTGGAATGCTTTTACTCAACATGCTTGCGTAAAGCACCATCACCGTTCCTGCTATTGTGGCCATACCGCAAGTCATGAGGGTGAATATCTCGCTTCGGGTCATATTTTTCAGATAGGGGCGAATCAAAAGAGGAGATTCCACCATCCCCATAAAAATATTGGCCGACACTCCCAATCCTTCCGCTCCTCCTATGCCCATTGTTTTTTGCAGGGCCAGTGAAAAAGCCTTTACGACAACGGGGAGGATTTTCCAGTAGAATAAAAGCGCTGACAGGGCGCTCATAAGGAGTACGACGGGAAGTCCTCTGAAGGCGAAGATAAAGGTTGATCCCGGATAAGTTTCGATAAAGGGAAAACTGCCGCCTCCAAGATAACCAAAGACAAAGGAAGTTCCTGCTGTTGTGGCCTCTTCCAGGGACAGAACAAGCCGGTTCAAAAGCAGGAAAATATTTCTGAAAATAGAAAGATTCAAAAGGATAGCTCCCAATGCCACCTGAATTGTCAGGCCTATTATTACCAGCTTCAGGCGAACCTGCTTGCGATTTTCACTCACAGCCCAGGCGATCAATACGAAAACTACCAAACCTGTTATACTTTGGATGATATCTATTTGTTGTCTCCTTTAAATGTTACGGGGCCAAAGAGATCTTCTATATATCCATCCCCCAACTTTTCAAGCCTGCAATGCCTCCGTGCAAATTAATGACATCCTTAAAACCATTCTCGTCGAGTATAATCTGGGCCTCATAAGACCGCCCGCCAGTATTACAAATAAGTAAAACTGTCTTATCTTTGGGTATTTCCGCAAGTTTTTGGCTAATCTTTCCCTGAGGAATGTTGTGCCAGTTTTCAGGGTATTTTTTGAGATACGGTTCCGCGTCTGCTGTTTCACGGCAGTCCAGAAAAAAGTTGCTTTCCTTGTTTTGTTTCCAAAAGGTCTCGAATTCTGCAGGTCCTAAACCACGATTCATGCCGGCCAGAGCATTGTCCGCCATATTGCCCAAGGTATTCAGGATATCCATGGCTGCTGAAAAAGGCGGCGAATAGGCCATTTCAAAGTTGCTGATATCCTCAATCTCAGGTTGGTTTTGCAGGATACCAGCTATTGCATTGATCCGCCCGACCATGGCATCTCCATAGCTGCCAAACCCTTGAATACCCAAGATGCGACGGGTGGACTTGTCAACAACCAGTTCCAGGGTCATGAGTTGTTTAGTGGGATAAAAATGAGCGCGATCTAACTGCACGAGAAGAACACTGAAAACATCGTATCCCATCTGCTTGGCTACTTTACGGCATAATCCGGCGCCAGCCACTGAACTTTCAAAAATTTTGCATACAAAAGAACCCACAGCTCCCTTAAACTTGGCATTGCCTCCAGCCATATTTGTGCCAATCACGCGTCCCTGACGATTGGCCATAGATCCCAAAGGCAAGTAGAAAGGCTTGTTTGTTACCAGGTTTTTGATAACAACACAGTCACCGCCGGCGTAAATGTTGGGGTCTGAGGTTTGCATGTGTTCGTCAACTACTATGCCGCCGCGTTCAGAAACCTGGAGTCCGGACTTTTTTGCCAGATCGTCGTTCGGCTCAACACCGACTGAAATAACAACGATATCAGCCTCCACAACGCCTTTATTGGTCACGACTCTTTTTACCCGGCCTTCACCCTCAAACCGCTCAACGGTTTCATTTAGATGAAAAGAAACACCGTTTTCCTCCATATGTCGTTGTCCCATTCTGGCTAACTTCATGCTTAAGTATCGAGGCATGATCTGATCGGCTATTTCGATTACCGTAGTCTCAATATCCCACATGTCGGCAAAAGCCTCAGCCATTTCCAGCCCGATAAAACCACCTCCCAGCACCACGGCCTTTTTAACAATGCCTTTAGTTAGAGAATCACGAATTTTAACGGCATCATAGGGACTTGATACATAGTGTATGCCTTCCATGTTTTCACCCGGCAAATAAAGTCTTCTTGGCGTTGAACCGGTAGCCAAAACAAGCTTATCATAGGGCAGGACATCTATTTCGCCACTAACGAGACGACGGATATGGATCTGTTTTTTTTCACGATCTATCCGAAGAGCCTCCGTGAGAGGAAAAACATCGACGCCTTTTACCTCCTTGAAAAACTCCTTGTTACGAACCATATTAAAACTCGTAGTGCGCAATTGCATGGACTCAGACACTTCACCTGCAACAAAATATGGGATGCCGCACCCGCCGTAGGAAATTGTATCATTTTTGTCGATCATGGTGACTTTCGCCTTGGGATGAAGTCGTTTAAACCTGCAAGCAGCCTTAGGCCCAAGAGCGATTGCTCCAATGACAATAACGTGTTCACTCATGGTAATTTTCTCCTTTTTATATTAAGACCTTTGCAAAACGCCCCATTTTATTTCAGGCCTATGGCGAGATCAGACTTAAATTTTGGTACGTAGCAACACGAAGTGAAACATCGGCGCCATTCTTGAACTTGAATTACGCTTTTAGCGGGAAGCCTGTTTGAAAAGATTTAATATTGATAGATATTCATTTTTACAAAAAAAAACTATTGCAAATGACGAAAACTGTGTCAAGGGCAGAAAGGGTCTAAAATCCACCGCCTAAAAAAGATATGGATATTTTGGTCGTTGTAATTAACGTTTTTTCAACAATTTCAAAAAAAACCCGGATATTACTGTTTCCTTATGAAAGCACTACTGATCGGCCATTTTTTAGCGCACATCTCCCTTGACAAACAATTTTACTTCTTATCCCTTGCTTTTTTTGATGGTGAATCAGGGTTATCTTTCTGATGGGTTATCTTTGGTATTCAGTTAACACCCGTGTTCATGTAATTGTTTTGATATAAATTCATTCAAGTCTGAATCCAGGATATTTTTAAGCTCAATAAAATTATCTTTTCTGGTTTCCGCAAACAAAAAACCAAAGACAGGATACTTTTTATAATCAATTTTTCTTAGCTCTATCGGTTTTTCAAAATTTGAAAGCAGCTTTTCATAATCAAATGATGCAATTTCATCTACGTCTATGCCGGTCGAATTATCCAATACAATAATACTAAAAAGTTTTCCTTCTTTTCCCTTGAGAACCTCAGGCCAGTCTGGTTTTTTTTGCAGGTAATAATATAAATAAGAGTTAAATCCATAGGCCAGAAAGGACAAGTCCGGAGTGGTGCACCAGCCACCAAACCGCATGGGATTTACTTCGACAGGCAACAAAGCACCATCTTTTTTGTTTCGTCTAAGCTCAATATGTACCGGAAAATTTTTGACATCGGCTAATCTGCCGATTTCCTGTGCAAAATTTGTAAATTCTTCAAGATTACTTTCGATAATCTCTTTGGATGTAATGTAAATCCTGTCACTAACATCGGCATCTGAAGAAAAAACATGTTTAAGGATATTTAGAATAACGGGTTCGCCAGTAGAATTATAATATGCGTCAACAGCAAATTCGTCGCCGTTAATACATTGTTCAATAATAAATGAACTGGTGTCCAATACCGCTTCAGGGTATAACCCCTTTATTTGAGCTCTTTCTGCAATTATTAAATCAATTGTGTTAATCCATTCCTCATGGCTTGAAACCTTATAAACTCCCATACTAAAAAAGCCAATCGTTGGTTTGATGATAAAGGTTAACGGCAATTCCTTAAACTGAAGCTTTTTTAAGTCCTCAAAGTGAACCCCTTTGAAATAAAAATCCGGGAAAACTGATTTTGTCAGTTTCCGAAATTTCAGTTTATCTTTAAACAGCTCTATTTTTTCAGGAAGCTTGCTGAAAGACAAATGCCTTGCTATCCAACCTATTGAATTTTCAGATGTAGTATAGATGACAGGATTATCTGACTTTCTAATCATTTCAATGGCGCTATCTTCACTAATTACTTTTGTGCCACTATAAAGGCCTAACTCTTTTGCTATATCTGTGCCGACTACAGGGATGGCATTATCCCTGACAGTCTTTTTGAAAAAATCCGAGATATATGGCTTGTCTACTAAAAACATTATTTTGCCCCTCGTTATATAATAAGACCCTTGTAAAACCTTCCCTTTTGCCCAATTACTGCGTCAGGTTTAAGAGTAATTTTGAGTTTTTAATTTTTATTCTTCTGCTTTTTTTGGCATATATTTCCTGTATCACTTATCCTATCCATCAGCAACTTATAATGTGAAGAACGTCCCCTAAGTCCCCCTTGTAATGATAACCCCTTAATCATATTAAGGATAATTTATAAACTGCAAAACTGAAGGGCGTCCCTGAGATTCTTGCAGATTAAGCTATTGGAGATACTCCAGGATGGAATTTTTCATCGCGTTGGCGGACAAGAGAGGATAGATGCCAACGTTAGGGTGATAGCGGCCACGAATGCGGACTTAAAGAAGATGTGCGAAGCCGGCCAATTCAGGAAAGACCTCTATTACCGGTTAAATGTCTTTCCACTCGAGCTCCCGCCACTCAGAGAAAGAATGGAGGACATCGCATATATTGTCGAGATCATTCTAAAAAGGCTTAACAAATTTAATCTAAAAGAAATTCGCGATGTTCATCCTCATGTCATAAACGCTTTTGGAAAGTACTCATGGCCAGGAAACATTCGTGAACTGGAAAACCTTTTGGAACGTGCCTGCATACTGGAAGGGTCTCCAATACTAATGCCTGAAAGCTTCCCAAGCGAACTTTTCGCGTCCGATCCTTTGCTGGCACAGGTGAAGCCGGACATTTCTCTCAGCTTGGCGGAGGTAAGGTGCGCGGCCATAAAACACATTGAAACATGGTATTTACAGGAACTCCTTGATGCAAATAATGGGCGAATCAAAGAAAGCGCCGAAGCAGCGGGAATCAGCCCGCGTCAAGTGCACAAATTGATGAAAAAATATGGGATAAAAAAGGAAGAGTTTAAAAATACAGGATAAAAAATCTATGCCGAAAAAAACCGGCATAGATTTTCTGGCTGAAAAAAACAAAATGGAATTGGCCGGTCTCAAATAAGACCGGCCAATTAGGTTGTCAACGTGTTTTCTGCATTGTGCGTACATATGTTTTATGTTGGGCCCGCTCCCACTCTTCGATTCCCACGCCTCCCGGGAAAAGCTGTTGTGCAAATACCCCGACATCCCTTCCACTGCTGAAAAACGCTTCTTTGGCATCGCAAACATCGCCCTTCAATTCTGGATGATATTTTTGAAGATAGAGGGCCTTATGGCATTGCAAGCCCTTGATAAATAGTGTTTTGCTGAGATAGGAAGTATCTTTTTTTATCGTGTTGGACATAATGAAAACCCCTTTTTGTTTTACATGACAGATTAGTTCTATTTTTTTGATTGAACAAACAATATCATGACAACGTTCCATATTGAGGAACGTTTAACGAATATTTTTGCCATAAGACCGTGTCCTAAAAAAAAAGGTTTTTCATTCCGCAATATGGAACATCCTTATGGTATGATGCAACAAAGCACGTTAAAGAAGAAAGCTATGACGCTAAATATGCGCGTTGGACGATCTGCAGAAAATTAAATTACATGGGGGATATGTCACGCTTTATGAGCCTGATTATAGCAGGATTAAGCCAAAACCTTTAGAGTTGTAGAATGCCACGGCGCTAACTATGCTGAAAGCCATATCTTTTCAGGTCAAGTGTATTCAATTCGTTATGTGATTCCCTGTATTGTCGGGCACAAAATTGATTTTTATTTTGTATCCAACAGCTTTAGCATATTCTTCAATTGTTGAAAGTTTTGGGGACATTGTGGAATTTACACTTTCTAATCGAGATATATTGCTTTTTTTAGTGTGCAACAGCTCGGCAAGTTTTTCTTGCGTCAGGCCTGCCCTTTTTCTGAGCCTAATCATTTCTTTTCTAAGCTCATATGCAGCAGAAAGATATTCATATTCGTCTCTGACCTGTGGATTCCGCAATGCCTTTTCTTTAAATGTTGTAAATGCAGGACGTGTCATCTTTTCACCTCTTTCATACGCTTGATGGCAATATCTAAATCTTTTTTGGGAGTCTTTTGTGATTTCTTGACAAACGAGTGAAGGATTATAATTTCTCTTCCCTTTACAGAGCAAAAAAGAGAACGACCTATTCATTCTTTTCCTTTGGCCCGCATTTCAAAAAGTCCATGTCCCATCGGCGCTGTATATGGCATTCCTAATGATGGACCAAACTCTTCTATCATTTCAATGATATGTAACAAGTTTGCCAAAATACCTTTTGGAAATGAAAGAGTCTTGTTTTCTACTTTTTCGCTGTAAAATGTTACATACCATTCCATAATCTATTTGTTATCATACAAGATAACATTGTCAAGAAAAAATTGGGATGCTTGATTTTTCCGGCATGAGATACATTTAGTCTTTTCATTCCGCAATATGGAATACCCTTATGGTATGATGCAATAAAGCAGGTTAAAGAAGAAAACAATAATGCTAAATGTACGTCGGACGATCTCCGGAAAATTAAATTTCATGGAGGATATGTTAAGCTTTATAAACCTGATTATAGCAGGATTAAGTTAAAGATCTTTTAGAAAGAAATAATGTTCATCAAACAACAGGAGGAGAATATGATTAAGCGTTTCGGTATAATAGCGGTGTTGGGCCTAATATTTGTTTTTAGCTATAACAGTGTTCTTGCTGCATCTTTATCACCATACGGAAAGTTTGAATGGTCGGACAATATCGTCGATGTTTTTAGAAAACTAAAAGAGATTAAAACAATCAAGGAGATATCTATTAATGGGCCAGAAAGCTTTGACAGGGTAAATGCTGTTGAAAAATCAGAAGAAGATCTTAAAGCTGGAATTACAGATTTTGTTAAAAAAGGGGCAAGGGGGTGGCGGTTCAGCGAGTTTAATAAGGAAATTATTCTTAAGGACGGCAAGAAGAGCCTCTACCATATCAGAGCAATTAATCTAAAGGCACAACCAATAATTCTTGCTGGAATTCCATACAGGATTTCATTCAAGTTTGTGCAAGTTCCGGGATATGTTTTAACTGATTATGATAAGGCTATTAAGATTGATATAAATGGGAAGGAAATTCTGTTTCTTTCCCAGTTTACGATTATTAAACTCACTCCGCTTGACAATGAACTGGCTGAAGCATTCCATCAGAAACTGTTCGATGTAATAAGGAAGAAGTATCCAGTGTTAAAGGATGTCTTCGGACACGAATGGAATGGAAAGCCAAATTCTATGGCTTCCTACTATTCAGAAGATGGCGATTATTCTTTTGGATTCTCTCCAGGCAAACAAGAGCCTGAAATGGAATATACAAACTCGTTCCAGTCAGTAGAAGAAATGTATAATAAACACAAAAATAACATCTTGTCGGAAGAAAATAAAAAGAGCGACTCTTCGTCAGAACTTTAATAAGGGGACGAGGGAAGTAATCGGTGTTACCAAGAAGGATAAGGAACTTACAGCCGGTTATGGTAGTATTTTTGTTGGAAAAACTGAGGAGCTTTTAATGCAGATTAGTAATAACAGTTTTCATGGCAGGCTTTGTATGTCAGAAAGCATGCTCGGATTTATAAGATCAAAAAATGATAAGGAACTAAAGGTTGGCGACCTTATCTCCTTTAATCTTTCTATATACTTTGATCGTTACACAGAAACTGATCGCCGCACTCCTTTTCTAAAGCACATAATCTATGACTTATACGAAATACGATTCAGGCCGATTCAAAGATATTATAATGACCAGCATAAGAATTGCTATCATTACCTGATTGAGATATTTCCCAATTTACTGCTGTTCCACTTTAACTGGACAAAACAATATGACCAGTACCTGCAAGTAGGTAAATGGTATAAAGGCTTTGGGAATTTAGCAAACTGTGGAAATCCATCCGAAGAGAATTCCTTTGTAAAAGCGGCTGACATTAACAATATTAAACATACTTGCAGGCTGGAACAAATTCTTGTCAACCAGATTTATCAGAAATGTTTTGAAGAATGGAACCGGCAAACTTCAGAAGGCCCGGATTATCAGGGTTTCTTAAACCGTTTAGGCTATCCTGATAAGATAAATGAGTTCCGGCAAAATACAGACAAACTACAAGGAGCAACAAAAGAGATAGAATCTACAGCCATTAAGGAAAATTATCAGGATTTGGTTTTGTGTTTTAACTTATGACCGCCTCCTTCCTTTTAACCTTTCAAACAAGGTGTATGGCTTCCTCTTTAAATTCTTTTGAATAGGTTTTTCTTTTTATCGTTGCTTGACACCTCCTGATACTATAAATTAAATTAGCTATTCAAGGTGTCAACAGATTTAGGGCCAATCCAGATTAAAGAAACATCATTATTCGGTCATGATATTTATTTTGCTGATGAATTTGTCATTAAAGATTCTGCACATAAGTTGAAGGATGAAAATATTTATCAAAATACTGATTCAGCATATATTAATAGTAGCTGTTGTATGTGTTTTTGGATGTTCAACTTCACAGGAAAGTGTTAAACTTAAAACCGAAAAGGATTTTCAGAATGCTTTTAACAAAGCCTATTTTCGGGGCAAAGCAAAGTCAGAAGTAACTGTTAAATACGGCCGGATTGATCTGATGACCGGAAATTTTGCAATTGAAGTAGACAGACTTTCCAAATTCCACGAAGGAATCGGTCAGGCATTGCATTATGCAAGGGAAACAGGAAAACAAGCAGGATTGGCTATTTTTATAATTGATCCTTCAAAAAAAGATCTGATAAAATTAAAATATGTTATAAAACTTTGCGAGTTGCACGGCATCAAAGTATGGTACATAAATGATGAATTGAAAAAAGCGAAGAAATGAAGTGGTTGAGGATTAATATAAAGCTGAGATAAAAAGGGCTGGGGTCAAAGCTTGAATTGTGATTTTAGCCCATAATATCGGTCCTTGAAGTCACGATCAGATGACAGCCTATCGGTAATTACCTTCAAACACCTACTGACGGAAGAATAAGTTAAACCGAAATACTCACCGATAGCATTATTGGATAATCGTCCGGCTTGCCAAAATAGGTAAACCAGCATATCGCGATTAGCTTTATCCTCAGGGCCTATCTTCTTTGCATTTCTGGCAGCATTGATATCAAATCCCAAATGCTTTGAAGCTTTATCCAACAACAATTCCGGGTCGAACGTCCAGCGGGACGCCCATGAAAACATGCGTTTCATATCCTGTTGATATATGCTATGTGATTATTTATACTAAGAAAAACAGAGCAAACCAAAATATCGAAATGTTGCTGATGCCTCTGTTCTTCAGCCAGCTATTACGCCTACTTTTTCACCCGCCCAGAATCCGGATTCGGACTGTCCCTGCCCGCTATGCCTTATTCCTGTGCCAAAGTAAATGCTATATGTTTTCTCAGTAGACTCGCTAATTGATAGCTGGACAACTATGAGCTATGGCAGGCAGGCCTGAATCCTTTAGCATCCTTTAATCTTGATTTGGTTTAAAGACCTATTTTTTCTTTAAAATGATGACGTACCTGCTGGTTACACCGATTAT
>Ga0208648_1000777_pt1 | contig 29575 bp, 24 predicted proteins | sample AntAceMetag02UKL_FD_184772 | JGI IMG/M metagenome (GOLD analysis project Ga0208648, IMG submission 184772) | Saline lake microbial communities from Ace Lake, Antarctica - Antarctic Ace Lake Metagenome 02UKL (SPAdes) (version 2) | ecosystem: Environmental > Aquatic > Non-marine Saline and...
GTTAATATTACAAGGACGCGAAAATTTTTTCTTTTAATTGTCAAGAAAAAAATTCATTCATTTTCATTTTTTTTAAATGCATGCAACGCATGCAAGAACCTAACCGGACATTACTGATTTTAATAGGGTTATTCTTTATTTCTTCCTGTGTATCTTCATCAACCGGCCTGAGCCCGGAGAGGCAAAAACGTATTCGGAGGGTTGAGGCCATGGATCAGAAGATTCAATTGCTTTCAACACCGGAATCACCGCTCCCGCAGCCAACACCTCAACACGAATTGCCACTTGAAACCATAGTGCATTCAGCACCGGCAACATGGAGCAATTATATCCGTTACAGCCCCGATGGCAAATTGCTCCTCATGGGCGATGGGAGCAGCACCGGGTCTTCTATTTGGGATCTGGCAACGGGTTTAAGACTCCGGACCTTGAAACATGGCACACACAATGGTTGCTTTAGCCCTGATGGCAAATATATTGTTACAACCGATATGGGCTCAGCCAAATTATGGGAAGCCTCTACCGGTAAAGAGTTAAGGACTTTTGGTCTTGGTTATGCGAAAGGGTTAAATACTAAAATTAATTTTTCGTCAGATGGCAAGTATATCATAATTAATGATAATGGCAGTCGTCTCTGGGAGGTATCAACCGGCCGCGAAATCACAATGCAGGGAACGGTTTTTGATTTTAAAAATAAAACACATGATATTCCATCATATTTCAGCTTTGATGGTAAACGTGTTGTTGTTTATAAGAATGGCTACAAACTGGTTGATGTCAGTACCGGCAGTGTTATCAATGAGTTAACAGATAGCTCATTTGTTCAAGGATTTAGTCCTGATAGTAAATATTGCATCACACAAAATATGGGAGAAAAAACGTTTATTGAGCTATGGGATGCTTCTTCCGGAATCAAAGTCAGTTCTTTCATGGGAAACGTAGGTTTTTCTCCTACGATCGATCGCGTTATTATCAGTCCGGATAACCAATATATGGCTGTTTTTAAATCTGGAGTCACTAACGGTGAAGTTTTTTTCACCGTCACCTTCTGGGATGCTTTTAAAGGAATGAAAATCCGTAACCTCCCTTCCGTTAAAGGCTCAGTAACCGGGACGGTTTTCAGCCCTGATGGCAAATATCTGGCAATTACGGCTTACAACTATATGGAAAAAGACCCCACTAACCCGACTTATAGTATAAAAATCCATGAAATTTCAACCGGCAGGACAATATATCATACCTCTCAACAAGGGCATATGCCCATGTCTTTCGCTTTCAGTCCCGATGGAAAATCTTATGCGGTGAGTGAGAAGAAGGGAATAAATATATATGAAACATCAACCAGCAAAACCATCATGGCCTTTTCCGAAGCCTTAAAAGAAAAACAGCCAATCTCAATCACAGCAGGTTTCCGCCCTGACGGTAAATCAATCGTTACCTACGGTGCTGATGGTTCAAAAGTGTGGGATTTGACGGGAACAGGCAATATCAAGACAGTCAACGGCTTCTCTGGATTTGGAAATGTTAGCCCTGATGGCAGATATACGCTTGGTATATCAAAAATGACAGTCGAATTATTTGATGCAGTTAGAGGCAAAAAAATGCGGACATTTACCGGCCATAACGGCCCTGTTAACTCAGCTGTTTTCAGCCCTGATGGTAAATATGTCGCCACAGGAAGCGGTTTCATAGACGGGGTGGACAAAAGTAAAGGAAAAAGTGTCGATAATACTGCCAGGATATGGGATGTTAAAACAGGCAAAGAACTCAGGAAGTTCAAGCACTCCAAATGGATACGATCTGTCAGCTTCAGCCCGGACAGCCAATATCTGCTTGCAGCAGGCGGAATTGTTTTTACAGGCACAGGGACCAAGGATAAAATTTTTTCCAAAACGACCCTGTGGAATGTCGGAACAGGCAGCAAGGTGATGACTGTTAAAGGAGGGACTGCGGCTTTTTTCGACCCTGATGGCAGATATTTTGTTACCATAAATGAAGACAGGGATATATTGGCTATGAATGAAAACAAATCCTTGCTTTTCTGGGATGTGACGACAGGGAAAAATATCAAAACGCTTACCCTGCCCCAGTCGGTCAGTTCGACAAACCATTCAGTCTCAACCTTCAGCATCAGCCCTGACGGAAAGTTTTTAGCAGCAGCAGCAGGATTCAATTGTTTGATATGGGATATCGACAGCAATAATTTGGTAAAAACCTATAGAGAGCCGGGCTATGTTGTCTCCATTGATTTCAGCCCTGATGGTAAGCAGATTCTGACTGCCTACAATGGAACCGCAAAGATAAGGGATTTCACCACTGGAAAAGAAAAGATATCTTTGATTACAATCGGGAAAAAAGACTGGGTTGTAAAGACTGATGATGGATTTTTTGATTCTACTGAAGGGGCAAAAAAAGATGTATATTTTGTAAAGGGTATGCAGACATACGAATTGGACCAGTTTTTTGAAGATTTTTATCGTCCCAAACTTTTAGGGATGGTGATAAGCGGCAAGGAGATGGAACTGCCAAAGATCAATATTGCAGAAAAAATAATACAATCACCGCCTCCATCGGTTGAGATCATTACGCCGTCAAAGGGTGATAAGTTTGCTAAAAATGTTATCGAGGTGAAGGTTAAAATCACAGACAATGGTGGCGGAATTGATGAAGTAAAGCTTCTTCATAACGGCAAAAGGATTTCCGAAGATACCCGGGGCATTAAGATTACACAAAAAAAAGAAGGCAACTCGATCATCCGATCATATTCGGCGACACTCGTTAGTGAAAAAAACACCTTTGCAGCATCAGCGTATAGTAAGGAGCGGATCGAGTCCCGGGGGTTTCAGATCGACGTTTTGTTTCAGGGAAACACCAAAACGGCTTCATCGTATCTTCTGGCAATAGGCATCAACAAATACAAAAACAAGCGTTTAAACCTTAACTACGCCCGTCAGGATGCAGAGGCCTTTATGGGGTTGGTATCTCAAAAGAGCCGAAGCCTCTTCCAGAATGTTCATACTGTTTCATTCTACGACAAACAAGCAACCCGAATGAACATTATGGAGGCATTGGATGCGATTGCTCAAAAGGCAGGCCCTGAGGATGTGTTTACCTTTTATTACGCAGGGCACGGCAGTATGGTGGACAATGTATTTTACCTTATTCCCACGGACAATGTGCGGCTTTATGAAAGTGAAAGATTAAACAAAGAAGCGATCTCTTCAAAAGCATTGCAGGAAAAATTTGCCAAGATCAAAGCGTTAAAGCAGCTGGTAATACTTGACGCTTGCCAATCCGGAGCAGCCACGGAGATGCTTGCCATGCGAGGCGCTGCCGAGGAAAAAGCGCTGGCGCAGTTGGCAAGAAGTTCCGGAGTGCATGTTCTTGCCTCCGCCGGTTCGGAACAGTTCGCAACAGAATTTGCCGAACTGGGACACGGTGTTTTTACCTATGCTTTGCTTCAAGGTCTGCAAGGTGGTGCTGACGGCGCACCTGAAGACGGTAAAATCACTATTTATGAACTCAAATCATTTATAGACGATCAGGTACCAGAGCTCACGGAAAAGTACAAAGGCGAAGTGCAGTATCCAAATACATTTTCCAAAGGGCATGATTTCCCGCTGATTTTGAAATAAGTCAATCAGAAAGGCTGGAGTCGATTTAATACTGATCATCAAAGAAGGAAACATTCTGCCAATGGCTGGAAAACGCCTGTTCACTGTGAGCAGGTATGGTGCAAGTTTAAAAAAGTGGCTTAACTCGATTTCCAGTTTTTTGGGGGAGGATCTAAAGGCTGGATATACCAGGTTTTGTAGCCAGGAGATATTCACACATTTTATACCTTGATCTGGTGAGTAAAAGTAGACACTTTCTTAAGAGAGATTGATTAATCATTCAAGGGGGAGCATTCAAAATTATGGACAAAAGCCCGAACCCTTTGTTTTGTTGGTGGTGCGCCCAGAGAAATTCGAACTCCCGACCACCTGATTCGTAGAAACTTATGGGACGTTCGTGCAGAACGTGCGCAAAACCGGATGTTGTCTTTTCCGGTATCATTTCTTTTTTCTACTTCCTTTTGTGCTTTTGCCATAGGCGGCCTTCTTTTCCTTTACCACAAATCCAATTTTTTTGCGTGGCTTTTCAGGCGGTGTCATTCACATCAGGGGTGAGTTAGAGAATTTTTTTCAGTATTTTTGACCCGGATCAGCCAATATCCTGGTTTACGCTTAGTATGTGCGACAGCAGCGATGTAAATATGGTCAGGCTCGATAGAATAGATAATCGCATATGGAAATTTTTGCAAAAGGTAACGCCTGAAAGGTTTGAGTAGTACACTGTAACGAAAGGGAGTTTTCTCAATATCCTGGACAGCAGATTCAACAACAAGGCTAAAACGACGACCTAATCCAAGTTGACAGTTCTCGTAGTAGAGACCTTTACAAAATACCCTCTTTTGCCCAATTTCTGCGTCAGGCTCAAATTCCAATCCTCGAAATATTCAATATATTCCTGTTGTTGAAATCTTCGCCTTCCTTGAACTTAAACAAAATTGAGCATTTTTCAAAGTTCTCGTAGTACTGAAGAGATGATAAAAATTTGGCCCGGGCATCGGGATCAAAAATTACCGGGGTCATTTCAGTATTTGATCGGCTTCGGCAAATACATCTTTTGCCGCAACACCCTGTCGCTTGCCTTCCTTATACTCCTGATAGCGATGTTTAGCCTCTGTTATCCACGCAGCATCCACCTCGCTTAGGATGTCTCCGTCAAGAGAACTCAGCAAACGGTCAGCCCAAAACGCACGTTCTTGTCGAGAGAGATTGATGCCCTCATGTTCTAATTTTTCTAACACGGCAGACATATAATACCTCCCAAGTAAATTATTTACATAAACAACAATGATGGCGTCGTAAAAAGTCCCATCTACTGCAATAATTTTTCTTAATTTTAATTGCATGCTCTATATCATATTGTTTTTAATGAAAAAGCAAGAATTATGTAATCCCAAAAACCCCACAGATCTAAGGCAATCTCAGCGCTATCAAGGAGATTGCTTCGCTTGCGCCGCGCGTGGCTCGCAAGGTTATGGATATATCTGTCTACTTGTAATTTGACATCAAATATCAAGTGGTTATTTTTTAAGTTATGAAATTCAAAATTATGTCTTAAGGATTTTTCCATTCAGGCATTGATAAGGAGGTATTATGCGTTTCGATAAATTTACCATAAAATCACAGGAGCTTATTCAGAATGCCCAGGGGCTTGCTTCACAACACAATAATCAGCAGATTGAGCCTGAACATTTAATAAGCGCTATGCTGGCAGAAGAGAAAGGGATGGCAACAGCAATGCTTCACAAGCTTGGCGTTGCTCCAGACAGCGTTGCTAAGGATATGAGTGCTGCTGTTGATAAACTCCCGAAAATAAGTGGCACAGGCAGGGGAGATGCTCATATATCTCAGATGACTAATGAGGTGCTTGAAGCGGCCTTTGTTGAAGCATCCAACATGAAGGATCAATATGTAAGCATTGAGCATATCTTTTTAGCGATTTCAGGAAAAAAGAACTGTGAAGCTGAAAAAATTTTAGACCGTTATGGAATAAAAAAGGAGTCTGTTCTAAAAGTTCTTATGGATATTCGCGGATCACAAAGAATAACCGATCCTAATCCTGAAGACAAATATCAGGCCCTTGAGAAGTTCAGTAGGGATCTTACAGATGTTGCCAGGCTGGGCAAATTAGACCCTGTTATAGGCCGTGATGACGAAATCAGACGTATTGCTCAGGTGCTTTCAAGGCGCACTAAAAACAATCCGGTTCTTATTGGCGAGCCCGGTGTCGGCAAGACAGCTATTGTCGAGGGTCTTGCTCAGCGCATAGTTGAAGGAGAAGTGTCTGAGAGCCTTAAAAATCGTCGCGTTGTTTCCCTTGATATGGGTGCTCTTATTGCAGGCGCCAAGTACAGAGGCGAATTTGAAGATCGCTTGAAAGCTGTATTAAAAGAGGTGGAAGAGGCGGAAGGGGAGATAATTCTTTTCATAGACGAGCTTCATACCCTGGTTGGAGCGGGCGCAAGCGAAGGTTCCATGGATGCTTCAAATATGCTGAAGCCTGCCCTTGCAAGGGGGCTGCTCAGGTGCGTTGGCGCAACAACTTTAAAGGAATACAGAAAATACATTGAAAAAGATGCTGCGCTTGAGAGAAGATTCCAGCCTGTCATGATAGTTGAACCGACTGTGGAGGATACGATTTCCATTCTTCGTGGTTTAAAGGAAAAATATGAGGTGTACCACGGTGTGCGCATTAAGGATTCGGCGATAGTTGCTGCCGCAACCCTTTCAAACCGTTATATTGCAGATCGCTTTCTTCCTGATAAGGCAATTGATCTGATCGATGAATGCGCTTCAAAGCTCAGAATAGAAATAGACAGCATGCCGGCGGAAATAGATGAGGTTCAGCATAAAATAACACAGGCTGAAATTGAGAGGCAGGCCTTGAAAAAGGAATCTGATCCAGCATCAAAAGAAAGTTTTGCAAGGCTTGAAAAAGAGCTTGAGAATATGAATGCTGAGCTTCTGGAGATGAAAGGCCACTGGCTTAATGAAAAAAAAGCAATTAAAAAAATAAGAAAGATAAAGGAAAAAATTGAGCAACTTGGTATTGAAGAGCAGCAGGCTGAAAGGGATGGCGATCTGGCAAGAGTTGCTGAAATCAGATATGGAAAGGCGGCTGATCTAAGAAAGAGTCTGGATGAGGCAAAAGAAAAACTGTCTGAGCTTCAAAAAGACAGCAAAATGCTGAAAGAAGAAGTTGATGATGAAGATATAGCCCAGGTTATATTCAGATGGACAGGAATTCCTGTGAATAAAATGCTTGAGGGTGAAAAAGAAAAACTGGTTCATATGGAGGAGCGTCTTGGGCAAAGAGTTATAGGACAAAGCGATGCTGTTGAGGCTGTGTCAAATGCTGTTCGCCGCGCACGTTCAGGTCTTCAGGATCAAGCCCGTCCCATAGGATCGTTTATTTTTATGGGGCCGACAGGCGTAGGTAAAACAGAATTAGCCAAGGCGCTGGCAGAATTTATCTTTGACAGTGAACAGGCTATTGTAAGAATTGATATGTCAGAATATATGGAAAAACATTCTGTGGCAAGGCTTATAGGCGCACCCCCTGGCTATGTAGGGTATGAAGAGGGAGGTTTCTTAACTGAGGCAGTTCGCAGAAGACCATATTCGGTAGTGCTGTTTGACGAAATCGAAAAAGCTCATCCTGAAGTTTTTAATGTTTTGCTCCAGATTTTAGACGATGGACGCATGACTGACGGCCATGGGAGGACGGTTGATTTTAAAAATACCATAATTATCATGACTTCAAACGTCGGCAGCCAGTGGATTCAAGAGCTTGGCGTTTCAAAAAGGCAAGAAATGGAATCAAGGGTAACAGAAGCCCTGCACGCAAATTTTAAGCCTGAATTTTTGAACAGAATAGATGACATAATAATTTTCCATAATCTTTCTCCTGAGCAGATTCGTGATATAGTGGAGATACAGATAAAAAGTCTGAGCGCAAGACTGTCTGAAAAAAACATTAATCTTGTTTTTTCAGACAGCGCAATGTTATTTCTTGCTCAAAGAGGTTATGATTCAATATATGGAGCTCGGCCTTTAAAACGAGCAATACAGAAGTATGTTGAGAATCATCTGGCAATGGAAATTTTAAAAGGAAATATTCTGGAAGGTGGCAGTGTTAGAGTCGAAGCCGAAGGTGATCGCATAGTTTTTAAGAATGTATAACCATTAAGATTGATGAACCCGTAAAAAGTCATTTGCAGGCGACATTGAGCAGTTTTGGAAAAAGATTTGGATTTAGCCAGGATTAATCTGAATCCCAAAAATGTTCACAGAGCGAACAAATTCGACTTTTTACGACGCCATCAGGATTTTTTTAAGAAGATAAAATATTATTTTTATGAGCCTTTCTACTCCAGAAAAATTGCGTTTTTTCTATAATCAATTTTCAGCTGAAGATCATGTTCTGGTGGTAATTGATGCTGATCCTGATTCAATTGCGTCTGCCATGGCTGTTAAAAGACTTCTGTGGCGTAAAGTGGCCAGTGTTAATATTTCAAGCATAAATATAGTTGAACGTCCTGATAATTCGGCCATGATCCGGCTTTTAGGAGTGGATTTAACACATATATCAAAGATCAATAAGTCGGATTTCAGCCGTTTTATCATGGTTGATTCACAGCCTGACCATAATGAAGGTTTTTCAGGCATTAATCCCGATGTTATAATAGATCATCATCCTGAAACAGGCGCACAGGCTTCTTTTATAGACATCCGTCCGCAATATGGAGCTGCCTCCAGCATTTTGACTGAGTATCTGAGAGCAGCTAAAATAAAGCCATCTTCCAAACTTGCTACAGGACTGTTTTTTGCCATAAAGACAGATACAAATAATTTTGTCAGGCAGACTTCGCTTGAAGATATAAGGGCCTTTCAGTTTCTTTTTCGCTATGTTAATATTCATCTTGTTCAGAAAATAGAACATGTGGATCTGAGGATGGATTTTCTGAAGTATTTTAAAAAAGCTCTTATGACTAAATACATGCGTAAAGGCAGGGTATATGTTAATCTTGGGAATATAGAAGCGCCAGATATATGCGTGCTTATAGCAGATTTTTTTATGCGTGTAAATTCAGTAAAATGGAGCATTGTTTCAGGTATTTATGAAAAAAAACTTATAGTAGTTTTCAGGAATGACGGTTCATGCAGAAACGCAGGTGTTGTTGCAAAAAAAAGTTTTGGCGCAATTGGGTCAGCAGGCGGCCATAAAAGCATGGCCCGTGCGGAGATTCCTATTTCTAATCTTAACGGCATTAAAGGTCTTGATGATGAAAGGAAATTATTAAAATGGATCATCAGGCAGACAGGAAAAAGAGTGGTGGCTCAATAATGACAGGCAAAAACAAGGCCTTTAAATAAATTGGATTTATCAGTTATCATATTGGGGTCAGGCACATGCGTGCCTTCTCTTAAGCGGAGTTCGTGCTCTGTTTTTATGGAAACAGGCGGCAAAAAGCTGTTGTTTGACTGCGGACCTGGAACAATGAGAAGACTTCTTGAGGCCGGCACACAAATTTTTGATATTTCTTATATTTTTTTTAGTCATATACATCCTGATCACACAGGAGAGCTGGCCTGCTTTTTATTCGCCATCAAGTATCCTGAGATAAAGACGCGGCAAAAACCGCTTACAATAGTGGCAGGCAAGGGGTTTGCGGATTTTTACAACAGGATGAAGACGGTCTATGGAAATTGGATAGAACTGGATGCAAGTCTTTTAAAAATTGTAGAGCTTGACAGCAATGCCCATGATTTTCGAGTGTTTGATGGATTTAATGTTGAATCACTGCCTGTTGAGCATATAGAGGGAAGCATTGCATACAGAATTACAAGTTCTACCGGGAAATCGGTTGTCTATTCGGGTGATACGGATTTTTCCGAAAATCTTATTGCTCTGGCGAAAAATGCCGATCTTCTTATTTGTGAATCTGCCTTTCCAGATGAATTAAAAGTTGCGGGCCATCTGACCCCATCTCTTGCCGGTAAAATTGCAGCACATGCGAATGTGAAAAAACTGGCGCTTACACACTTTTATCCTGAGTGTGATCAGGTGGATATTGAGGAACAATGCCGCAAAACTTATGCTGGTCCGCTTATTTTAGCAGAGGATCTTATGAGAATAACCCTGGATGACTGATTTGCCGGACTTCCAAATAACTTAACTGTAGTTTTTGTTAGTTATCGCAACAGTTTTCTACTTTTAATTTAATCACAACTGAAGCTGATTGCTCAAAAGTTATTTTGGTTAACAGTGTATGAGGGCGGCATAACTTAGTTTTTTACGGGTTTATCAAAACTGATGAAATCGTAAAAAGTAAAATTTGTTCGCTCTGTGAGCATTTTTGGGATTCAGATTAATTCTGGCTAAATTGCAAGAACTCGGGCTAACGCCCTCAAACAGCTTGCAATTTTTAACGCCAGACTCAATCAGAATCTCTTTCCAAAACTGCTCAATGTCGCTCGCAAATGACTTTTTACGATTTCATCAAAATTCAAGAGGCTAAAATTGTAAGAAAAGAAAAATAAAATAATTTTCACAATGTCCTGATTAAGGCAAAAGGTTGGTTTTTTTATGAGATATTATCCAATATTCCTTGATGTTTTAAATAGAAAATGTTTAGTAGTCGGCGGTGGTTGTGTGGGAACACGCAAGGTTATTACATTAGTTGAATGTGGTGCGATTCTTACTGTTGTCAGTCCTGATGCCTCTGAAAAGCTCGTTGAGATGGCTGATAATAATTTGATAACTTTAATAAAAAAGCCATATCAGGCTTCTGACCTTGATGGAATGTTTCTTGTCTTCGGCACAACTGATGACGAAGAACTAAACCGTCAAATCAGTGTTGACGCTGAAAAGCTCAATATGCTTTGCAATATTGCGGATCGTCCCAAGGTCTGCAATTTTATTCTTCCAGCTATTGTAAACAGGGGGGATTTTGTGCTTGCTGTTTCTACCTCTGGTAAAAGCCCTGCTTTTGCCAAAAAATTTCGAAAAGAGCTTGAAGAGCAGTGTGGTGAGGAATATGCAGAATTTTTGCGATTAATGGGTGCTGTACGAAAAAAACTTTTAAAACAAGAGCATGAGCCTGAAGTTCATAAGCCTCTTTTTGAAAAACTGATAAGCAGCGGCCTGGTAGAAATGATAAAAAACAATAAAAAAGAAGAGATAGATGCACTGCTTTTTGAGCTTTTTGGCAAGGGCTATGAGTTTGAGAAGTTAATGAGGGCAGAGGATTAAGGTGTAATCGATGGATATTGTGATTTATATTACTGCAATGTTTTATTTGCTTAGTACAACAGGGTATCTGTTATATCTTTTTATTCAGAAGAATTATCTGCATCAAACAGGACGTTATCTGCTGATTACCGGTTTTTTGTGGCATTCGGTTATAATCCTTTCCTGGTTTTTTCAGTCCGGAACAATCCCTGTTTATAATCTTCGAGAAACCGTGACTATAGCCGGCTGGGCTATCGCAGGCGTCTTTATTTTTGTTCAATATAAATTCAACCTTAAGATTTTAGGTATTTATGCCGCTCCACTCGCAGCCATTATAATGCTTTTTGTTTCTCAGCTCCCTGAAGGTTGTGCAGGGGTTAAAAACATTTTTAACAGTTTTTGGCTGGTGATTCATATTTTTACTATTTTTATAGGCGAGGCATCCTTTGCTTTGGCTTGCGGTCTTGGCATTTTATATCTTATGCAGGAACGCACCATTAAGAAAAAACGACGCGGTTTTTTTTTCAGGCGTCTTCCTTCATTGGAGATGCTTGATTATACTGGATATGCATGTATTATTATTGGTTTTACCTTTCTCAGCATCGGTCTTGCGGCAGGTTTTGTTTATGCAAAATCAGTATGGGGGAAAATGTGGAGTTGGGACCCCAAAGAGGTCTGGTCAGCTATTACATGGGTATTATATGCTGCTCTGCTGCATCAGCGTTTAACTGTTGGATGGCGTGGCAGGCGTGCGGCAATAATGGCTGTTATAGGATTCGTTGTTATTTTGTTTACTTTCTTTGGGGTGAATTTCTTTTTAAAGGGTCACCATGAGGTATTTACCCGGCTGTAAAGCCATTAGAAAAAGCAGAGTTTTTACCCTTTATCGCATCAGTTATAATTTATGGATCATTTTCCGATTAGTTGTAGTCAATTAAGACAAAACAAGTGGGCTATTTCCAATTGAGCAGGTATGATACCAGAGGATTCAAGGGGTCAAGGATTCAAGGATTCAAGTGAAACGCAGTGAAGCGCTAACCCTCAGCGCTTAAGGAAGAAAGATATAGCAGAAGGATATGGAAGAAAGACAACCAGGGATTACATCAGGATGCTTTACATAAAAAAAGATATAGCAGAAAGTAAAAAAACATCAAAAGCGCTGATAAAGTTTTTAGAAAACAAACACTTGGACCCTTTTCTCCAACTAAATTGGAGAAGAGCCTAATTTATGAACTCGTAAAAAGTATAGATTGTGCCGCTCTGCAGCACTTGAAACCAGAATAACTTTAAACAATCAGTCTTCAGTTATGATTAAATTAAAATTAGAAAACTGTTTGAATGTATTAAAAATCGTTAGCAAAGAACCTGTTGATATATTGTTATTAATAAAAGATTAAATCATCAGCATAATTGCTGTTTTTATTATGGCCGGTTCTTTGTTTTACGATTTGTTATACATGAGTTTTTTCTGGTTTTAATTTAATTGTAACTGTTGCGATAACCGGCAAAAACTACAGTTGAGTTATTTGAAAGTCGGATTCATCGAACGTGTCATTTCGACCTCGGGGATAAATTTTATCTTTTCAAGAGGTTACAAAGTAAAGATTTTTCGTTTTACTCGAAATGACAGACTAAAGGTACTTTTTACGAGATCATCAATCATTACAAAATTTATTAAAAAAACCGTTAACCGTTAACCGTGAACCGTGAACAATTAAATAAACAGACATGTTTGATATAATATTACTTGGATTAAACCATAAAACAGCCCCTGTTGAACTCAGAGAGCGTCTTGCTTTTTCTAAGGCTGAGACAATAACTGCCCTGGAAGCCTTTCAAAAGGATCCGGCAATTATCGAGGTTGTACTTTTTTCTACATGTAATCGTGTGGAAATTTTACTGGCTACTGACAGGCCTTCAGAGGCTTTGGAGTCCACTAAAACTTTTATCTCAAAATTTAAAAACATTCCGGTTTCTTGTTTTGAAGATGCTCTTTACATCTATGAAGGCGATGAAGCGGTACGTCATATTTTCAGGGTGGCATCAAGTCTGGATTCGATGATAGTCGGAGAGCCCCAGATACTGGGGCAAATAAAGGAGGCATATCTTACCGCCATTTCAAAAAAAACATCAGGCGTTATTCTTAACAGGCTGTTGCATAGAACCTTTTTTGTGGCAAAACGTATACGCAGTGAAACAGCAGTAGGTGGTCACGCTGTATCAATAAGTTATGCTGCAATAGAGCTTGGAAAAAAAATATTTGGCTGTCTTGAAGGCAAGAAGACGCTTCTTATCGGGGCAGGTGAAATGGCAGAGCTCGCAGTTGACCATTTGATCAGGAACAGGGCAGATGATATTATTGTTGCCAACAGAACCTTTGAAAGAGGTGTTGAGCTTGCCACGAATTTCAATGGCAGGGCAATACGATTTGAGGAAATTACTGATTGTTTAAAATCTGTGGATATTATAATCAGTTCAACAGGTTCGCCTGATTTTATCATCAATCGCGACCAGGTAAAAGGGATTATGCGTAACAGGCGAAACCGTCCGATCTTTTTTATAGATATTGCAGTCCCACGTGATATTGATCCTGGAATCAATCGTCTTAACAATTCCTACGTTTATGACATCGATGATTTAAAAGGGGTTATTGATGAAAATATCGGTGATCGCAACAACGAGGCTGTTAAGGGGGAGAGAATAGTTGATGAAGCGGTAATCCGCTTTCGCCAGTGGTATGAAAGTCTGGACGTTGTGCCTACAATTATTGCTTTAAGGGAAAAGATGGATATTATTGCAAAAATCGAGATAGATAAAACTTTGCACAATTTGAGCAAGCTGACAGATGCTGATATCCAGGCCGTTTACAGGATGAAAGACGCAATGATAAACAAAATTTTGCATGATCCAACTATTTTTTTAAAAAACAATGGCTGCCATGGCAGCAAATCAGTATATCTTGATATAACCCGTAAACTTTTTAAACTTGACTAATAATAGTTTTCATAGGGGCTAAGGGCTTTATATCTTACCGCAGAGCCGCAGAGAACGCGGAGATTAAGGTTTTTTTGTTTTCCGTTGAGACCCGCCTGCCTTGCCTGAGCTCGCGATGGCGGGCAGGGGACGGAAAACAAAAAGAAACGCATTATTAAGATCATTATTCGAAGATATATTGTATTTAGATTAGAAATTTGCTTTTAAAATTGTCGCCTCTCACGACAATTTTAAGAATAAACTTCTTTGCGTTCTCCGCGACTCTGCGGTGAATAAAAACAGGAGAATTTAATTTGAAAAAAACAGCATTTCTTTTTCCCGGCCAGGGCTCTCAGTCAGTTGGCATGGGACTTGATCTTTATAAAGAATACGATTTTGTACGCGAACTTTTTGATATGGCAGAAGATATCACAAAGATGCATTTATCTAAACTCTGCTTTAAAGGCCCCATGGAAGATCTTACTATGACCGTCAATCTTCAGCCTGCTGTAACTGCAGTGAATATTGCATATCTTGCCGCAGTGCAAAAAGAGGGTATAAAATATGATATAACAGCAGGCCACAGTCTTGGTGAATTCAGCGCTCTATGTGGATCAGGAGTTGTTTCAGTAAAGGATGTCTTTAACCTTGTCTTAAAGAGAGGAGCTTTGATGCACAGGGAGTCTACGAAGCATAAAGGAGCTATGCATGCAATAATAGGACTTTCAATAGATGATGTTAATGAACTTGTTAAAGAAGTTCAGGCAGAAGGAATCGTGGCTGTGGCAAATCACAATACTGCGTCACAAATTGTTACAACAGGCTCTCCTGCTCAGGTTGAAAAGGTTTCTTTATTAGCTTCTTCAAAAGGGGCAAGGGCAATACCTTTAAGGGTGAGCGGAGCGTGGCACAGCGAATTGATAAAAGGTGCTGAGCATGAATTCAAAGAATTTTTAGAGACTGTTTCATTTAATGTGCCTGAGAAACCTGTAATCCATAATGTTACTGCTGATTCTGAAATTAATCCTGAAGAGATTAAATCTGTTGTGGCAAAACAGTTTTGCAACCCTGTCAGGTGGTATGATTCGATGCGCAGGCTGATGGATGAAAAAGTTGAGATTTTTGCCGAGATTGGTCCGGGGAAAGTTCTAACTGGTTTATTGAAAAAGATTTTACCGGAAGATTATCCCTGTAGAATTTATAATATAAACAGCATGAAGACCCTTGAAAGCTTTCTTGAAGAGTTTGTTTAGCACTCTGAGTTCGACTTTTTACAAATTCATTAAATTTTATCTTTACTAATTGATTAAACTATGATTTAAAATTTAATTTTTAAAATATTTTTAAGGCTTGATTATGAAAGAAAAAGATATACAATTTTTTAAAGAACTCTTAACAGGGCGACTGGAAGAACTTCTGGGCCGTGCAGATGATGCAGTTTCCGGCATGACAACTCCAAAAGAAAATTTTCCAGATCCAACAGACAGGGCATCTCTGGAGTCGGATCGTAATTTTATGCTTCGCATAAAAGACAGAGAAAACAAGCTGATAAAAAAGATTAAAAAAGCTCTTAATCGTATTGATAACGGCACCTTTGGTATCTGCGAAAAGTGTGGCGGAGACATTTCTCTTAAACGTATTAAGGCCAGACCTGTTACTACTCAGTGTATTGAATGCAAAACCAAAGAAGAGGCTTTGGAAAAAGCCCTTGGATTATAATTGGATTATAGAAAAAATGTGAGGGTAGACCTTCACATACATTCTACTGCTTCAGACGGAACACTATCCCCTTCAGAAATCATTTCTCTTGCTCACAGTCTTAATCTGGGCGCTATTGCGATTACTGATCATGATACTATTGAAGGTTCAAAAGAAGCGCTTGCTTTTGGCATACCCCCTGCGCTGAAATTTTTAACCGGGGTTGAAATAAGCGTATTATCTGATCCTTCTTTTTCTTTTACCGGAAGTTTTCATCTTCTGGGTTATTCCATAAGGCTTAATGACCCTGATTTAAACCAGGCACTTTATAAACTCCAGGAGGCCAGGAAAAACAGGAATCCAGAAATAATTAAGCTTCTCAATAATCTGGGTATGGATATCTCATTAAAAGAGGTTGCCGACGAATTCAGTGAAGGCCAGCTCGGAAGGCCTCATATTGCCGGGCTTATGGTAAAAAAGGGTTTTGTTGGAACAATTAATGAAGCCTTCGATAAATACCTTGGCACAGGCAGGCCGGCATATGTTGACAAATATCGCCTTGGCTGCAGGCAGGCAATTGAAGTTATACTTGGTGCCGGAGGGATTCCAGTATTAGCACATCCTGTTCTTTTACATATTAAAGACAGGAATAGCTTTGAAAACTTTATTGCAGAGTTAAAGAAAACAGGTCTTAAGGGAATAGAAATTTATCATTCTGAACAGCCGCCTGATTTAACTGCCTATTATGCTGATGTCTCAGCCCGCAATGGTTTATTGATGACCGGGGGGACTGATTTCCACGGCTCCATTAAACCTGATATAAAAATGGGAACAGGCAGGGGCGATCTTTTTGTGCCTTATGAACTGTATGAAAAATTGATAAACTCGTAGAAACTCGAATTTATCAGGTGTTAAGATTATGGTAACCGTTCACGGTTTACAGTCATCGGTTCACGGTTGAAAAAACTGTGAATCCGCCAAAGCACTCTGAGACCTTTGAAAAATGCTCAATTTTGTTTAAGTTCAAGGAAGGCGAGGATTTCAACCACAGGAATATATTGAATATTTCGAGGATTTATCAGCCTCGGGCTGATTGAAATTTGAGCCTGACGCAGAAATTGGGCAAAAGGGGGTGTTTTGCAAAGGTCTCACTCTGACGGAACAACCATGAATAATTACATATATTTTCTGATTTAGATGCTAAAGAATTAATTCAAGAGTTGAAATCAATATCCAAAATGCTTCAATTGTTGCATAGTTCATTGAAAAAACTGTGAACTGTGAACTGTGAACCGACAACCGTGAATGGTTAAAGATTATGGAACAAACAGGTCTTTTTGAATTTGAAAAAAAGATTCAATATAAATTTTCTAATATTGATATACTTGAGCAGGCTCTAAGGCACAGTTCATTTGTTAATGAACAGGTTGATACAGATATAAAGGATAACGAATGTTTTGAATTTTTGGGGGATGCTGTATTAGGCCTTGTTGTCGGTCATATTCTTATGCAGAAATATCCTGATACAGATGAGGGTGATCTGTCCAGGATGCGCGCCAGCCTTGTTAATGAATCTCAGCTTGCAATTATTGCTCAAAAAATAGATCTGGGCAGTTATATTAAATTGGGCAAGGGAGAGATTCAGACTAACGGCAGTGAAAAAAAATCTATTCTTTCTGATGCAGTTGAGGCTCTAATTGCCGCTGTATATCTGGATGGCGGGTTTGATGTTGCATTTAAATTTATAAACTTTCATTTTTCATCTTTCTTTCATCTTGCTTCACTTTCTGAGGCTGATCATGATTACAAGAGCCGTATACAGGAACTCGTTCAGGAAAAGAATAATATCGCGCCTGTTTACAGGGTTACAGGTGCAAGTGGCCCTGATCATGACAAGACATTCAGGGTTCAACTTAAGGCCTTTGAACTGATTGTAGAAGGTGTGGGCAAGAGTAAAAAGACTGCTGAACAGGATGCTGCTAAAAAAGCACTTGAAATTTTGGCAAACAGGTAATCGCGTTCAGATTCCAGAGGTTAAGATGACAGCACTGCATAAGCCTTTTATAATTCCTGTTTTTCTTCCCAATGCCGGATGTCCTCATCAGTGCGCTTTTTGCAACCAGACAGCAATAACCGGTGAGAGGCAAAAAGAAATTTCCAGCGAAAAGCTTAATTCATATATCAATGAATTTATAAGTCATAAAGGGCCGCAGCGGGAAAAAACTCAAATTTCATTTTACGGCGGGAATTTCCTGGGACTGGAAAAGGACTATATCTGTTTATTGCTTGACGAAGCTTCAAAGTTTGTAAAACAGGGGAGTGTTGACAGTCTGAGGTTTTCCACCCGTCCTGATACTATAAATAAAGATCGGCTGGATATTATAAAGGATTATCCGGTTTCAACTATTGAGCTTGGTGTTCAGTCAATGGATGACCGTGTTTTGACCATGTCCAGGCGGGGGCATACTGCCGTTGATACAGAAAAAGCTGTTTGTTTATTAAAAGAACGAAACTATGAGATCGGTATTCAGATGATGGTAGGACTGCCTGGTGACAGCGATACAGGGGCTCTTGCTACAGGTCGCCGGATTGCAGGGCTTTATCCGGATTTTGTCAGAATATATCCCACACTGGTTCTTGATAAAAGCCCGCTTGCTGTCTTGTACAGGAAGGGTGAATATACTCCATTATCACTTCCGGAATGTGTAAGCCTTGTAAAAAAACTCTATCTGTTATTTGAAGAAAAAAATATAACTGTAATCCGTATGGGACTTCAGGCTTCTGAGAGTCTGTCAAAAGAATCGACAATTCTGGCAGGGCCATGGCATCCTGCATTTGGCCACCTTGTATTTTCCGAGATATTTCTTGATAAAGCAGTGGCCGCAATGGAATTAGAGAATCCTCTGCACGATAAAATTTCTATAAGGGTGAATCCGAGAAATATTTCCAGAATCAGGGGGTTAAATAATGATAATATAAAAATTCTTAAGAAAAGATTTAATATTAAGTCAATTCAAATTGTTCCGGATTTAAACCTGAGGGAAAGCGCCTTGATGATTGAAGGGCAATAATTAAAGTCCCAGGAAAGCTTCTTTAACCTGCTTGTTTGCCATGAGTTCTTTGCCGGTTCCTTCCAGCACTATACGTCCGTTTTCCATAACATAGGCTCTGTTACACATTGCCAGAGTTTGAGTTACATTCTGTTCAACGAGCAGAATTGTAACCCCCTGCTCGTTGATTTTTCTAATCATTGCAAATATTTCCTGGACTAACAAGGGGGACAGACCTAAAGAAGGTTCATCAAACATCATAATTTTCGGCAAAGACATGAGTCCTCTTCCTATGGCAGCCATTTGCTGCTCTCCGCCGGAAAGAGTTCCTGCCATTTGTTTTCTTCTTTCTTTCAATCTTGGGAAAAGATCGAAAACATATTCCATGGTTTTATTTCGTTTTACCTTTGCTTCTCCATGCAGAGAACCCATAAGCAGGTTTTCTTCCACGCTCATTTCTGCAAAAAGCCGCCTTCCTTCTGGAACGTGTACAATACCAAAATGAATGATTTCATACGGTTCTTTCTGGTCAATGCGTATGCCGTTAAATTCGATACTGCCCTGCTTTGGGGTAAGCAGGGATGAAAGAGTTTTAATAGTGGTCGATTTTCCTGCTCCATTGGATCCGATTAATACAAGAATTTCTTTTTCCCGAATTTCGAAAGACACATCCCACAGGACCTGCAAATCCCCATAAAACACATCGATATTATTAACTTTGAGCATATTCTTCTCCCAAATAAGCCTCGATTACTGCCGGGTTGCTGACTACTTCCTGAGGAGTTCCTTCAGTAATGGTTTGACCGAAATTAATAGCATGTATCCGGTCTGATATGGTCATAATTACCTTCATAATATGTTCTACAATAATTATGGTCACTCCTTTGTTGCGTATTTTCTTAATCAAATTGATAGCCGCATCAACCTCTGAAGGATTTAAACCGGCTGCTGTTTCATCAAGGAGTAAAAGTTCGGGTCTTGTTGCCATGGCACGAGTAATTTCGAGGCGTTTCCGTTCTCCTATAGGAAGACTCTTTGCAAGCACATCCTTTCTGTGGATCAGTTCACAGAATTCTAATGTTTCATTAGCTACTCTACGGGCCTCTTTTTTGGTTTTAGCCTTAGAAAATGCTGCAGCAATTACATTGTCCATGACAGTTAATCTGCCTAATGGTTTTACTACCTGGAATGTCCGGCCAATGCCTATTTTGCATATTTTATTAGTTTTAAGGCCGGTAATATCCTGATTTTTAAAATAGATGTTTCCACCGGTAACAGAATAATAGCTGCTTATACAGTTAAAAATAGTTGTTTTACCGGAACCGTTTGGTCCGATCAGGCCGAAAATTTCACCTTTTTCAACCTTAAAGCTTACGCCATTGACTGCTGCAAGACCGCCGAAATGCTTAACCAGTTTTTTGAGTTCAAATAGGATCAAGTAGATACCCCCTTCTTTTTAAATGGAAAAAGCTTATCGACTATTTTTTTCCAGTCACCCACAATACCGTTTGGCAGAAGTAGAATTACCAGAACAACCAGAATGCCAAATCCAAGAACATGAGCCTGTGATATATACTTTGCTGCCACAATAAGAAAATCAGAGCCTGTTAATGCTGCCAGCCCCTTGAACAAACCAAAGAAACCGGTTCTGAAAAATTCATGAACTGCTACCATAACAAAGGCGCCTACAACAGGACCAAAAATAGTTCCTACACCGCCGACTATACCTACTAAAATTGCCATAATTGAAATATCATGAAGTGAAAATACAACTGAAGGATCAATAAAACCCATATAATTCATAAACAGGGCTCCGGCCATGCCTGTTAGAAATGCAGCAATGTTCAATGAAACCATTTTGTAATGATGGGTATTAATACCAAGGCTTTCGGCTGCATCCTGATCTTCGCGTATGGAAAGAAAATAATAACCCCACTTGGAATGCATTACGATCTGAACAAATCCAACCGATAATACAGCGAGAGCAAGCGCGATATAATAATAGGGTATCTTTGAGAGAAAGCTGGGCATGATTAATATGCCTACCATACCCTGAGTTAAAGGTTCTGCAACAGTGGCAATATGCCGGCACACCTCATTAAGGGCCAGGGATGCAAGCGCAAAGTATGCTCCCCTAAGCCGGAAACATATCCATCCAAAAGGAAAGGCAACACCCATTGCCATTATACCGCCAAACGCCATACCCCACCATGCCGAAATATGGAAGTGATATGCCAGAATGCCTGCAGTATAGGCTCCGGTGCCAAAGAATGCTGCATCGCCAAAAGAAACCTGGCCTGTATAACCCGCAATAACATTCCAGCCTGAACCAATTACCACCCACATTAAAACAAGAATCATCAGGTGCTGGTAATAGGCATTTTGAATTACCAGGGGAAAGATAATAAGAATGATAAGTAAAATCAAAGGAGCAATTTTTTTCATGCTTTTCCTCTAAATCTTGGTCAAACGCTTAAAGCCGCCGGGTAAAAATAATAACACCAGGATAAAAATAATCAGGCCGATCATATCATCATACGCCATGCCAATGTAAGTGGCTCCAAAGGCTTCAGCCAGCCCCAGTGTTATACCGCCAAAAATGGCTCCTACCGTGGATCCTAAACCGCCTAAAATTGTAATTACAAATGCTTTCCGTGTAAAAGGACCTCCGATATCCGGAAACAGATAATATATGGGCATCAGCAATGTGCCGGCTGCTGCAACAAGCGCTGAACCAAGACCAAAAGTAATTATGGTTATACGTTTGGAATTAACACCCATAAGAAGCGCTGCATCTTTGTCCTGTGCAGTGGCTCGAATTGATCTTCCCACATCTGTTTTAAGCAGAAACCAGAACATGAACAGAGTAAAGAGTATGGCGATAAAAAATGCAATTACAAGTGCGATGCTGAATGAAATTTCTCCCAGAAAGAATGTTGCATTGGAATAGCTTGTTTGTACTGATTTATAGTCAGAACTGAAGATGAACCTGGTGATTTCCGTTAATACCATCCCGATTCCAACTGTCATCAGCACCTGATTTTCAGGCAGAATAGAATCCACTTCCATAAGTGGATTCAAGGTATATTTTTGAATTGCAACGCCAAGTAGAAACAATGCGGGCATACTTACAAAAAGCGACAGATAAGGATCTATTCCAAGATAATGTGATAAGAGAAAAGTGATATACATACCCACCATCATGAGTTGTCCATGAGCCAGATTGATAATGCCCATTACACCCATGATAAGACTCATACCCATTCCTATTAGACCGTAAAGACCGCCTTTTAATATTCCAGCCACCAGAGTTTGTAGAAAAACCTCCATGAAACAACTCCTTATAAATTAACCCTTTTACTACTCAATAACTAAACTAAAAGGGCGGGGAAGACCCCGCCCTTTTTTATTTTTTTATCTTTTGTTCCATTTTGGTGCAGGATAAACATATCCTTTTGTAGCAACTTCCTTTGGCCATACTGTTTCAAGCTTGCCGTCAATCCACTGTACCAGGAAGGTCGGAAGTTTGTTTTGATTAACTTTTTTGTCATAGGAGATGAATTTAACAGGGCCAAATGCCGTCATCATATTGGTCTCGGCAAGAGCATTCCTGATATCATCGCGGCTCATGGATTTGGTTCTTTTTAAAACATCTGCAATAACATACATTGCGGAATAAGCCTCTGCACCGTGATATTCGGTTGGAGTGTTATATTTTTTAACGAATTTGTCATAGTATTCCCGAGCTCCTGGATAAGGAACTGATGGTGTCCAGAGAGTCGCTGAATATACATATTCAGAAGCAGTTCCTGCGTTTTTATAAAATTCAGGCAGAGTAAATCCAGCCGCGCCGCCCACGAAGAGTTTTGGATTCATGTTGAGTTGCTTGGACTGGCGCATAAGCAGAGAAGCATCCATAATATAAGAAATCATGTAAATTACATCAGGTTTTTTGGATTTTACATTGACAAGAAGAGGTCTAAAGTCGATAGCGCCAGCTTCATAACCCTCTTTCATTATAACCTTCAGGCCAAGCGCTTCACATTGCTTTGCAAATTTTTTGGAACCTGACTGACCGAACAGAGAATTTTCATGAAGAATAACAACGGTTTTAACATCGGTTCCCACTGTTTTCAAAAAAGATTCAAAGGCGCCCGGATATTCGCTGACAGGTGGATTAAGTCTGAAAATATAGTTCCATCCCTGCTCGGTGATTTTATCTGCTGAACCGGTATTGACTAAAAATGGTGTTTTGTTTTGTTGGGCTACTGCAATAGTTGCCCATGTCACGGAACTTGAATAGCCACCACCCAGCATGACAACTTTATCCTGAGTAATCAGCTTTTCAATAGCGCTGCGTCCGACATCAGGTTTCCCTGTTGTATCTTCAATTATCAGTTCTATTTGTTTACCGTTCACACCGCCTGCAGCATTAATTTCATCTACTGCCATGAGGAAAGACTTGTTTTCAATCTCTCCAAACTTAGCTAATTTTCCTGTAAGAGGTAAAACAATTCCTACTTTTATTGAATCCTTCTCACCATTGTCACCACATCCACTAAAGGTAAAAAACACAGCAATGGCTAAAAATAAACCCACTAACACTTTTGACTTTTTCATCATATCCTCCTGCATTTATATTTATAATTAGGTTAAAACTTTTGGCTCTTCTCCAATTTAGTTGGAGAAAAGGGTCCAAGGATTCAAGGGGTCAAGGATTCAAGGGTTTGTTTTCTAAAGACTTTATCAGCGCTTTTGATGTTCTTTCGCTTTCTGCTATATCTTTTTTTATGTAAAGCATCCTGATGTAATCCCTGGTTGTCTTTCTTCCATATCCTTCTGCTATATCTTTCTTCCTTGAGCGCTGAGGGTTAGCGTTTCACTGCGTGTCACTCGAATCCTTGACCCCTTGTACCCTCTGAGATTACACCCGCTTAATTAGAAATAACCCACTTGTTTTAGCTTCTCGCCAGAGGCGAGCAAGAATTGACTACAACTGATCGGGAGATGATCCAAACTTTTTATTCCATGCCTGATTTATAAAACTGTTCTGACCCTGTTATAGAATCGGGTTTTTTTGTATATTCTGTTGGAACAGTTCCTTCTTTGAAGCATTCAAAAATTATTTTTTCAGATTCAGGTACAGGCAGTTTTCCTGTTTTACCATCAATTTTTGAAAATACAACCCCTTTTGGCATTTTAAAAACTTTTACAGGTTGATCCTCAAGAATATTTCTCATAAAGCCAAGCCAGATAGGGCTTGCCGTTTTTGACCCTGTTTCCGATTTTCCCAGTGAAATTTCATCATCAAAGCCAACCCATGTTCCGGTAATATAGGATGGCGTATATCCAACAAACCATGCATCATGCAGATTATTCGTTGTTCCTGTTTTGCCTGCGGCAGGTCTGTTCAATGCCCGTATCCTGCGGCCCGTTCCGTATTTGACAACACTTTCAAGAAGGTTTGTCATAATGTAGGCGGTGCTCTCATCTATCACTTTTTTCTTTTCAAATTTTCTTTCTTCCACAATATTACCATGCCGGTCAACAATTTTTGTAATAAAGACAGGTTCTACAAGATAACCGAGGTTGGCAAAAACAGAATAAGCCCTCACTATTTCGAGTAAGGATACTCCGGAAGAGCCAAGAGCTATTGAAAGATTTCTGCTTAATTTTGATGTGATACCGAGTTTTTTTGCGTAATCTATGGCATAGTCTATACCAATATTTTTTAAGATTTTAATTGTTACAACATTGCGTGATTTTGCCAGAGCATCGCGAAAAAGTGTAGGCCCGTAAAATTTTTCTCCGTAGTTTTTAGGTTTCCATGTAAAGTCACGTTCAGTGTCCTTAAAAACAATCGGGGAATCTATTATAATGCTTGCGGGGGTATAACCCTTGTCAAGGGCTGCAGCATATATTATGGGTTTAAAGGCGGAACCAGGCTGACGTATTGATTGAATAGCCCTGTTAAACTGGCTTTCTCTGTAATTCCGTCCACCAATCATTGCTTTTACAAGGCCGGTTTTATTTTCAATGCAAATCAGTGATGCCTGAGTATCTGGTTTTTGTTCAAGGGACAGTCCCCATATATCTGAATCGTTTGTTTTAATTTTAACCAAGATAATGTCGCCTGTTTTCAGTACATCACCTGGATGTTCAATCCTGCTTTCATAGTAAGCAACCTCTGGATCTGGTTTTCTTGCCCAGCGCATATCTTTGATTTTTATTATACCAAGCGTATTCCCCATGCGAACAGTCGCAGTGTTTTTAATATTATCAAGGGATATTACAACGCCGGTAACTTCCCCCCCCTCTAATAAAGGTTTTTTCTCCAGTTTGTTTTGAAGCTCCTGTGAAAAAGTTTCGATTTCTTCCATAGCAATATGCTTTAAAGGCCCTCTGTAGCCCCTGCGTTTATCAAGAGATAACAAGCCTTTTTCTATTTCAATTCTGGCTGTTTTCTGCATCTCAATATTTATTGGAGTATAAATTTTCAATCCCTCTTTATATAAGGTATTAGGGCCATATTTTTTTTCAATATAGCGCCGTATATATTCTGTATAAAAAGGGGCTTCATGAATGAACCAGTTGCGCCTTGGTTTTATATCAAGGGTTAAGTTTATTGCTTCAGTAGCCTGAATATTGGATATATAGCCTTCTTCAACCATCCGGTTTAATGCATATATCTGGCGCTGCTTTGCTTTTTCAGGATATCTGAAAGGGGAATACCGGCTTGGGGCCTGGGGCAATCCAGCTAAAACAGCACATTCAGCAAGGTTAAGTTCTTTTGCTGATTTACCAAAATAATTTTCTGAAGCTGCTTCAACCCCGTATGCTCCATGACCCAGGTATATTTGATTTAAATACAGAAAAAGGATTTCTTTTTTGGTAAATGTTTTATCTATTCTATACGCCAGAATAACCTCTTTCATTTTGCGGGTATAACTTTTTTCCGGTGTTAAAAGAAAAGATTTTGTAACCTGCTGTGTAATGGTGCTGCCGCCCTGAACAATGGTTCCTGCTTCGATATTTTTTAAAAACGCTCTTACAATGCTGAAAAAATCTATTCCCTTGTGTTTTAAAAATCTTGAATCTTCTGCAGCAATAAAGGCGTTAACAAGCATCTGGGGCATATCTGACATGGGAACTACAACCCTGCGTTCTTTATAGAATTCGGCGATTTTTTTATTGTCATCGGAAAATACAGTTGTGATTATTGGAGGACGGTAATCCGTTAGAGAAGATATTTTCGGCAGACTTTTAGACAAATAAAAATAAACACCCGTAATTGTAAAACCACCACATACTATAATAAAAAGCAAAGACCATAAGAGGAATCTGACAATCTTTAAAAAATAGCTTCCTTGATGTTTCTGTTTGGCGCGTTTTTTTAATATCTGTGAAGTTTTTTTAGATTTTGTCATAAGCTGTTATAAATCATAATTAATCCACCGGCTCTGCCGGTGAGAATTGAAAAGGTTATACCGTTTCAGGCGTTAATAAAAGACTATAAATCAGACAGGATTTACAGGATATACAGGATATTTTTTGCCTTTCCTGAAGAAAGGCAAAAAGTGTCAACCCTCTTTGAGGAAACTAATTGGACTAATAGCGACAAAAGTTTAGCTTAAAGATGGCAATGGTTGGAATCCAAATAAAAAATCCAAAAAATCTTTACCCCGTTAAATCCAGCAAGCTGGCCATTTAACCGGGGCTGTTAATCCTGTCGATGAACACTAAAGATTGTTTAATATGGCCCTTTTTAGGGGCCTTCCTCATACCACCAGTTCTACTGGTGGTGGCTGATTTACCAATGGTATCATAAAAATAGAAAAAACTACTTTTACCAAATGCCGGCTTATTAAGCAAGGGTATATTGAAGAACCCTGTAGCAAGCTACAGGGAATTTGCTGTCTGACGGCAGTGCTTTGGCGGCGACCGTAAGGCAATCTACGGAGAATGCGCTCGCTATTGTATTTCAGCACAGGTGAGATAGATTTTTTTATAATAAAAAGCTTGAATAATATTATTATGTTGATATACCAAAGGGATGATTTCCCGATTAGTTGTAGTCAATTAAGCTAAAACAAGTGGGTTATTTCTAATTAAGCGGGTGTAATCTCAGAGGGTGGGTCAAGGATTCAAGGGTTCGAGTGACACGCAGTGAAGCGCTAAACCTAAGCGCTCAAGGAAGAAAGATATAGCAGAAGGACATGGAAGAAAGACAACTAGGGATTACATCAGGATGCTTTACATAAAAAAAGATATAGCAGAAAGCGAAAGAACATCAAAAGTGCTGATAAAGTTTTTAGAAAACAAACCCTTGAATCCTTGGACCCTTTTCTCCAACTAAATTGGAGAAGAGCCATAAAAAGATTGTAGGTATCTAAAAAAAGAGACCTTTTTGCAAAGGTCTCAGTAAGCAGTGTCAGGACAGGCTTGTTAATTCTTTCAAAAAAAGGGTTTTAATGAAAATAGTATTTGTCTGCACCGCCAATATCTGCCGGAGTTTTATGGCAGAGCGCATATTCAGGAAGAAATCAGAGGAGAACGGCCGTGGCGATATCGAAGTAGCATCAGCTTCCATCATTAATATGGAAGGCTCGCATGCCGATTCCAAGGCTGTTGATATCCTGAAAGAAAAAGGATTTGATAGCCATGGTCATAGATCAAGGCTGTTGACAGAAGATATAGTAGCTTGGGCGGATAAGATAATTGTGATGGAAAGTATTCATAAAGAGAAGATTATTGATAACTATCCGGATGCAGAGGAAAAGGTATTTCTCTTAAAACCGTTTTCCGGGGGTTGCGCCGGGTTGATCGGAGGTAGTATGGATGATATAAAAGATCCATACAAGCTGTCGAGTTATCACTACAGACTTTGCTTTTCCGAGCTATATCTGGCCATTGAAGGAGTGCTGAAGTGTATTTAGAATACTGGGGGCTTAAAAGATTTCCCTTTGAGAATGTTCCGGATCCTGATTTTATGTACTACTCACAGGAACACGAAGAAGGACTTGTCAGACTTCTATACGCGGCGAAGAGAAAGAAGGGCGCGGCGCTTCTCACAGGGGACGTGGGTTGCGGAAAAACCATTTTAAGCAAGGTCTTTATCCAACATCTTCCAGAAGATGAGTATGATATAGGATTGGTTATTAATCCGTCACTTGGACCTATAGATTTTTTTAAAGAGATACTCTATCAGCTCGGTCTGAATCATGATACAAATTCAAAAGCGGATCTTCTGAATATTTTAAATGAAAGAATGCTGGAAAATATAAAGCAGAATAAGACAACTCTGCTGATAATAGATGAAGCGCAGTTAATTTTTAAAGAGACTTTTGAGGAGATACGCCTGCTTTTAAATTTTCAGTTAAATGATAGATTTCTGCTAACGCTCTTTCTTATAGGACAGCCGGAGTTAAAGGGTATTGTAGGTGGCATTAAACAACTTGACCAGAGAATTGGCATCAGGTATCATTTAGGCCCCCTTAATAATGAGGATACAATAAAATATATTGCTTTTCGTTTGAAAAAGGCCGGTTTGACAAGAGGTGTATTTACTCGTCAGTCTGTAGCTGGAATATACCGTTATTCGCAGGGGATTCCAAGAAAGATCAATAATATTTGTGACATGAGCCTCTTGGTAGGGTTTGGCTTAAAGAAAAAAGTTATTGATTCCAAGATCATAAAAGAGGTTGTAGAGGATTTATCGTAAGGGTTCAGGATGTTAAGGAGCAATGATGGCAGGAGAAAAAGACAAGCCAATAGCCAATCCATTAATAGTGCTTCGCGAGGAGTTCGATGACAGGGCAATACTCTTTGACCCTGACACAGGTAAAGGCATGGGCATTAATCCAACAGGTGTTTTTATATGGAAACTGCTTGATGGTCTTCACACCATAATTGACATACTTGAAAAGTTACAAGCAGAGTGCGATAATGTATCCGAAGAGGCGGAAAATGATATCAATGACTTCATTCGGAACCTATCCGAACAAGGGCTGGTCGGGTTTGAAGTTACAGGGGGATGATGTCTTGTGAGAATAATGAGCACCCCGAGGTCTTTAGATTTAGACATTACGAATTATTGCAATCTGAGATGCAGGAGTGGGGGAGGGAAGGGTGGAGGCTCTAAATAGAAGGTGATAGTTTTGTTTCGGTTCCTGTCTGCTGGTAAACAACGAGGGACCGGTAGTAGTCATTGGTTTCAAAGAGTGATTGATGTGTCCCGGTGGCTATCAGACGATTCTCGTTAAACAAAAGGATCCTATTCGAATCCTTAATGTTTGAGAGCCTATGCGTTACTAATAAGAGTGTCCTGTCCCGAACAATGACAGGAATAGCTTTAAAGATTGACCTTTCTGTCAGGCTGTCCAATGATGAGGCGGGCTCATCCAGAACGAGGATGTCGGGTTGTTTGATCAGTGCCCTTGCAATGGAAAGCCGTTGCTTTTGCCCTTCTGACAAGTTGACCCCATTTTCACCAATCTTTGTTTCATACCCTTTCATCAGGCTGGAGATAAAGTCGTGGATGCCTGCTGACTTCGCCGCCTGAACAACCTCTCTCTCGGTGGCATCGGAGTTCCCATAGCATAGGTTTTCCATGATTGTGCCGGACAAAAGGAGGGTGCTCTGTGATACGTACCCAATCCGTCTCCGCAGAGAAATCACTTCATAGTCGGACACCGGCAAATCATCAAAAAGAATTTTACCGGAAACAGGTTTATAAAAACATAGCATAAGGCTCAAAAGTGTTGTTTTTCCCACACCGCTCGGCCCCACAAGAGAGACATGCTCGCCGGGTTTTATTATAAAGGAGACATCCTCGAGTACAGGTTCACGCTCATTATAAGAAAAAGAGACATTCCTGAATTCTATTTTCCCATTTAATCTTTTTACCTTTTCACCTGTCCCCAAATTTTCTTCCAAAACAATATCAAAAAGCGCGGATACACGCTTTAGACCGGCCATAGCCTGCTGAAAATTGAGATTGGCCATAGCAA
>Ga0208648_1000778_pt1 | contig 29554 bp, 27 predicted proteins | sample AntAceMetag02UKL_FD_184772 | JGI IMG/M metagenome (GOLD analysis project Ga0208648, IMG submission 184772) | Saline lake microbial communities from Ace Lake, Antarctica - Antarctic Ace Lake Metagenome 02UKL (SPAdes) (version 2) | ecosystem: Environmental > Aquatic > Non-marine Saline and...
GGCTGCTGGTCAACAGCCAGATTAATAGCCAAAACCTTTCGGAGTTTGAATATCTACAAGGTTGGAACTGGTCATCCTGACACGCAGAATATTTATTGCAATGTTGATAAATCACTGGGTATATTTGCCGGGATACTGGATTTCAGTAAGATATATATCTATTTATTTGCACTCAAACTTGTTTTGAATTTATTACCCCATACAATGAAGTTAACCTCAGATATTGCTTTATTATCACTGGGCTTTATGATGCTTATTGGTCATTGCCTGCCAGTGACGCATCACTTTAAAGGTGGACGGGGAGTATTCACATATATGGGATTAGTGATGTTTTTTGCTCCAATTCCCATGCTGATCTCTGGATTGATCGCACTTGTGATCACCTTGCGATTTGAACAGCATAGATTTGTGCAGTATGTGGTAGTAGTATTACCTGCATTTTTGAATCTTATATTTGAAGAAAGTGGAGCTTTTATCAGCATGATGTTTGTGCTGGTGATTCTTATGGGGATAATAAATGTATTTGTTTCCCGAAAGCGCGGAGAGATATAAATCAGGAGGTATTAAGTGAGTGAGATTAAAATTGTAGAGGTAAAAAATGCTAAACAGCGTAAGCAGTTTATCATGTTTTCCTTTAAATTGTATGATAAGAAAGAATTCTGGGTAGCACCTTTGATCATGGATCAAAAGCTGATGTTCAATCCGGAGAAAAGCCCTTATTATGAACATTCTACTGCCCAATTGTTCCTGGCATACAGGGATGATGAGATAGTAGGAAGGATCTCTGCTCACACTAATACACTGCACAATAAAACTCATGAAGATAAAATAGGATTTTTTGGTTTCTATGAAAGCATAGATGATCAGGAAGTTGCTGATGCTTTATTTGATACAGCCTATAAGTGGCTTCAGGAGCGTGGTTTTGACACTATGCGCGGACCTATGAATTTTTCTGTGAATGAGGAAGCGGGATTGCTGGTGGAAGGTTTTCATAGTCCCAGTTTTTTGATGAATGTGTGGAATAAGGAATATTATCAGAAACTATTTGAGGATTGGGGACTTGTTAAAACAATGGATCTATATGCCTATCGCATTAAAATTGAGCCATTATCTGAACGGGTAAAAAGAATTGCAGCCATGGCACAAAAACGTTATGGCTTTGAAATTAAGACGTTGCCGATGAAAGATAAAAAGAAGCAGCGTGAATTTCTGGAAAAGGTATTTCAGGTATATCGTGATGCCTGGAGTGATAATTGGGGTTATGTTCCCATGACCGAAAGAGAATTCCAGCATACAGTGGATACGCTGATTCAATTTGCACTGCCGGAATTTGTGTATATTGCAGAAAAAGGTGATGAAGTGATGGGTACATTTGTGTGTTTGCCTGATTATAATGAGGTACTCAAAAAATTAAATGGCAGGCTCTTACCATTTGGCATAATCAAGTTGCTATATTGGCGTAACAAGATTACGGGATTGCGTGTTCCAATCATGGGAGTATCAGAGAAATACCGTAATAAAGGTGTGGATCTGGCATTTTATGCAAAATCCTTTGAGACTGCTATGAATCACAAACGAACCTGGCTCACAGGAGAATTTTCCTGGATACTGGAGAATAATCTGATGATGAACCGTATGTCAGAACTGCTGGGTGGTAAAATAGATAAAGTATATCGCGTATATGATAGACTGATCGAGAAGAAGTAGGAGAGAAGAGGTTTGAAGAAAAGAAATTTACTTCAGGCAATAGATATCCTTGTGATTATTTATTGTCTGATAAATATAGCTTATATTGTTTTGGGCATCCTGCTGCATGGTGTGGCTAGTGAGCGAATGCACGAGCCCTTGAAGCATCTATCAATTTTCTGTGGGATAATTATCTTCGTTCTGGTTATTAGTAGAATTTATTATAAATTCCCTAATAAATTTTGGAGACTGGTGCGAGATTGGTATGTGCTGCTGCTTTTTTTATATTTCTTTGAAGCTACTTCTGCTCTGAATAAAATAGTATTTCCGGACTTTGTTGATCTCTTTTTTCAGAAAATAGATCAGGCAATTTTTGGTTATCAGCCTGCCAGTGAATGGGAAGGGATGCTGGATGGTTATCTTATCAATGAAATTCTGCATTTCGCTTATTTTTGTTATTACCTTATGGGCATCTTTTATCTGGCAGTTTATATCAAAAGCAGGGAATTGTTTAGAAGATATGCCTTCATTCTGACCTTTGTTTTCTTTGTCTGCTATCTTATCTTTAACCTGCTGCCAGTTGTTGGCGGCAGATTTCTGCCAGGGATGATGGAAATCACACAAACCTATCAATATGGACCTTTTACTCATATAATGGCTTATATTTATAACAATACTCCGCATCTGGGAGGGGCATTTCCTTCATCGCATGTGGCAGTTGCTGTTACCGTAAATATCAGTGCTTTCAAATATAATAAGACTACTGGATGGGTGATCCTTCCTATTGTATTTTTACTTACTATTGCTACTGTCTATTGCCATTATCATTATTTTATCGATACAATCCTTGGTGTTATCTTTGGAATAAGTTTCTATTTCCTGGGTAATGCATTATACCGTAACCGAGCAGCTTTGGAGAGCCATGTTTAATCTAACTTTTCTGAATTCATCAGCGTTATTTTTAACTTTGATGACCCTGATCCCGCTCTTGATCTATCTTTTTGCCAAAAAGAGACCTCCCCGAATAATATTCAGTTCTATTCGCTTCATCCAGCTTAGTCAGAAAAGACAAAAGAAAAAAGTTAATCTTAAGAATATTCTCCTATTGATCATCAGGATGCTGATAATCCTACTCACTGCCCTGGCAATTTCCCGGCCAGCGGTGAAACTTGAGAACCTTAAGGGCAATCAGAACCATCCAGCCACAGCTGTTGCCATTATCATTGATAATTCCTATAGTATGGATTATGTAGTGGATACCCAGACTGAGCTTGATAAGGGTTTGCAGATAGCCGAGAATATCGGGGAAATGCTCTCAGAAAATGATATCAGTATATTATTTACTATGGATCGCAGCTGGAACGAACAAAATGCTGGTTTGAATTATGGAGAATTCTCCCTGGAACTTCTGCATTCAATTAAAATTGTTCCTGCAGTAGAAGATTTATCAGAAATATTAGACCAGGTTGAGTCACAGCTGAAGGAAAGCCAGATAGCAAATCGTGAGATATATTTCATCACAGATATGCAGAAAGCGGATTTTCCAACTGACCTGGAGACAAACTTATTTGTGATACCAACATCAGAGATGGAGGATCGGCGTAATCTTAGTATTGAAAATGCCTTTATGAGCAGTAATTTTATTGAAAGGGGTATGGAAAGACAAATCGAATATCAAGTAGTGAATAATAGTGACAATGCTATTGATGACGTGATCTGCTCTCTGACTCTGGATGGTACTACGGTGGCAGAGAAAGTAACTGATCTGCAACCGAATGAGAAACAGCAGAACAGCTTTTTGATTTCCCTGGAACGTCCTGGTTGGCATAATGGTTATGTGAGTGTGCGTGATGAAAGGCTGCTTTATGATAATCGCTATAATTTTGCATTTTATTATAATCACCAGCCTAAAGTTGGAATAATCACCAGTGAAAAGACGCTTCCAATACCTCTGCAAACTATTTTGAGTATTTATTCGGGCAATCCTGATAATATTAAACTTATTAATGATAATATCAGTCTGGAGAATTTAAAAGGGTATGACAATCTCATAGTTTGGAAATATGAGGGTTGGAATGGACAACTGGAATTTGTGCTCAGTAATTTGAACCAGCAGGGGCAAAATATCTTGTTTCTGGTGGATATGGATATATCAGAATCTGCCAGGGAATATCTTGAAGATGAAATTAAACTTAAATTTAAAAACATTCAGCAGCAGGAAACTCAAGTGAAACTCACTCAGGTAAATCGGTTCCATCCTGTTGCAGTGCGTATTGATCCTGATCGACCAGCTGCAATCAGGGGCTTATGGCTGGTGGATACTGATGCCAGTATAATCCTGGAAGCAGAAGGAAATCCTCTGGTTGTGGAAGCAGCAGGTAATCTGCTTTGGTTATTTGATATCAATGATCTACGCTCTTCATTTCTGGTAGATGCTAATTTCCCCATTCTGGCAAATAATTCGTTAATGTACACTGCCTCATCTGGACTAGGTAAAAGACAATTTAAAGCTGGAATGCTGTATCAACCTCAATCGGAACCGGTTATATATCCAGATGGAAGTATCATAGAAACGGGCGGTAGAAAAATTCTTTTCAATCAACCTGGATTATATCAGGAAGGTGAGGAGAGAATACCAATAGCAGTTAATCTGGATTACAAAGAAAGCAGATTTGAGGCAATACAAATCCCCTCAAATCCAAGAATTACCTTATGTGATACAAACTGGCAGGACACTATCTTCCAGGCACGTTACGGCTTTGAACTCTGGAAATACCTGCTCCTGCTTGTACTGATATTATTCGCAATTGAAATTATTATCATAAAATCTGAAGAAAGAAAAGCCTGATAAGAATTTATTATTCTACAAGCTCCAGTTCTTTTAGGAGTTCCACTAAATGCTCTTCCAGTTCTAGTTCATCACCGGGTTTGTAGCCTGTATGACGGTAGTGTATTTCACCATCGGGAGCAATTATGAAGGTTTCCGGGATAGCATCAACTTCTAATAATCGTTGCACTTCGTTGCGGCTGTCCATCAAAATCGTGAAGCTATAGCCTTTTTTTGCAATATAATCTTTGGCTTTTTGCATTGTTCTGCGTCCATCAGTAGTGATTGCCAACACTTCCACGTTATCATATTTTGTGTGTAATGAGTCAAGATGCGGTAATTCCAGGCGGCAGGGACCGCACCAGGTAGCCCAGAAATCTACGATCACTACAGTACTGTCATTCAAAGTGCCATAGAGGCTTATTTCATTACCTTCAGCATTTTCAAGACTGAAATCAGGGATTTTCTCTGCCCAGGCAACTAAAGTAAATAGAACTATTATAGCAGTGAATATTATTCTTTTCATATATACTCCAATTATCTAAATTCTAATTTTTCTGCGGTACTTCATCAGTAATAGAAGCATATTTGCGGATAGCAAAGCACTTCTTTTGCACGCAATTCATACAGCGGATGCATTCCGGTGAGCGGTAATCCTTCCGGGGATCAAGACCCATTGGACAATCTCTTACGCAAAGATTGCAATTATAGCAATGCTCCTCAATGAAGGTAAGTTTCAATAGACTGAATCTATTGAATAGTCCCAGAAATCCTCCCAGAGGACAAATCGTTGTGCAGAAAGGCCTTCTTGTGAAAACTGCTGAAGTGAGAAAGATAAATAGCAGGGCTATTTTCCACCAGTAAAGAGTACCCACCAGTTCTTTTAAATCATCATTCATCAACACATGAGGAATTCCGGCTCCCAATGTTCCTGCAGGGCATATCAATCTGCAGAACCAGGTTTCACGCTGGGCAAAATCCTGTTCATCTTCCGGCAATTGAGAAACGAGTATCATTTTTGATTTTCCAGTTTCGGCTGAATGCACATTTGCCACAAATAAGGGCATGATAACCACAAAAACCAGCAGAATAATATATTTAATATATCTTGTCCATTTGGGTATTTTAAATTTTGGAGATGGGATCAGATGAAGCAATTCCTGTACAAACCCAAATGGGCACAACCAGCCACAAGTCCAGCGTCCGATCAGACCACCAACCAATAGTAATAAGCCGAAGGTGACAAATGAGAAGAACCCAATTACCAGAAAATGCTGAAAAGTACCTACCGGGCAGGCATAGAGCGTTGTGGGGACAGAATAGCAATTGAGTACGGGAATTGGCAAATTCATCAGAAATTCACGTACCTGAGGATAATACTTCACATAAAAATGTCCATCAATAACAAAAATCGCCATGATCAAGACGAAAAGGCGACTCCAGTTATGCGCATAAAAACTGAATTTGTGTTTCACAGGTTAACCTAACCTATCCCTATGCAGGACAGTCAGAGAGTGAGGGCATTACCGGCAATTTCATAGAATTCCTCCATGCCGATGCCCACAAAGATGAATATTAATCCGATAATAATACTAATACCCAGCAAAACAGGTTTTAAAAAAATAAAGGCTGGTTTTTTCATCCGCACCCTTTTTCTTCTTATTCGTCGCATGGATGCATGCATCCACCGCAACCTTTGACATCCTGATCTTTAAAATCCAGCTCAAATTCTATCTCTTCAGGCGGTTTGCAATAGGTAGCAAAGCACATCTGGTAGCCTACAAAGACTTTGAGTGTACAAGCTTTTCCTTTTAACTCATCGCTGACAGTAAAAGGTCTTTTTAAGATCACTTCGTCTTCATAATTGAGTAGTCCCAGTTCATCAAGATGTCCACCTTCGGGCCAGATTGTTTCGCCAAATTTTAATCCAGGAATAGAATCTGCCTCTACATAGACAAAATCTTCCTGTTTGGTCATGTGCATGTCCTTGGGAATAATTATCTTAGCCATCAATGTATCTCCACTGATATACACCGATGCCAGTTTTTCTGCGTCCTCAGCCATGAGCATACTAATGCTCAGCAATATTACTACGAGTATAGCTGTTTTCAATTAAAGCCTCCAGTTAAATATGGCTGAGAGGGCAGGAATCGAACCTGCCGCAGACAGTTTTAGCTGCCTGTTACTGGTTTTGAAGACCAGTTGAGACACCAGTCCCGTCCTCTCTGCGTCCCTTTTCCTTAATACCAGTCATTTTGGCAAGTCATTTTATTGACTGGTCAAGTGAAAAATAGTTGCTTGACAAGAGATAAGATAATTATATGCCTTATAGGTTTATAGGGCATATAATATTTAAGAAAGGCTCCTAAAACCTGGTGAAGATATCCAATCTTATCCCTTTAAAAGGAGATTGGAAATTGCAGACTCCGTTACGGCAGACTTTTCCACCTTTCTCACTCCCTGCAAATAGACGGATTTCCGTATGTTCCCAGACAGGAGCAAGGAGTTCCACGCCAAGTTTGCCTTCTGATTTTGTGATTTCCTGATCGTCATGATATTTCAAAGAACTCAGCACTGACAGTGAATAATTTTTATATACTCCAAAATCCACCTGGAATAAAGGCTCACTATAATCCTCTTCATTGCCATAATTATCATAGCTTTGGTGCTTCCATTCCACTCTCACCAGCACCGGCTTTTCTGCCACCATAAAATCAGCTTCCACGCGGGGAGAAATTTCCTTATCCCATTTATATTCTTCTGCACTATTATCCAGCCGTTCAATCTGCTTATATTCTATATTAAGACCCCAATTAGCGAATTCATGCTTATAATTGCCATAGAAATCCGACTGATTCACATCATCATCTGGTGCCCAGCCCTCTGAATAATTAAGTTCCAGCTGGCTCTTTTCATTTGGTTTCCAGGAGATAATGCCCTGAACGCCTTCTTCATCATATCCGGGTAGACTCCATTGTCCGTATTCTGCTACGGGTTCTTCACAATAATTCACAGTAGGCAGTTCTGCCAGTCTCTCATCAAAGTTCTCATAATCCTTATAGGCAGCCGTAATGCGGAATTTTCCCAAATAGAGGTTCATGTTTCCATAAAGAGCAGAACCATCCAGGTCTTCCACAATGTCCCAGTATTTCTTACTGGCAGCATATTCAGCACTGAGTTCAATGATACTGGTATTGATCTGCAGGCGACCATCAAAAACATCTCGGCGATTAAATTCAGATTCAGGACCATTTACGTAAGCCCGATAACTCAAAGCGCTGCCACCCACAGTTACAGGTTTCCAGAAATTATAAGAGAAATCTGCTCCGTTGACAATGTCTTCATATTCGAAATATTCTTCATTCGGCAGTGAACCATAAATACCCTGCAGCATGAAATTATCATATTTCAATCGCACCTGTACACCATCCAGACGCTCATCGTCATTCATATCAGTATTATTATAAGCATGAATTACCATGCCACTGCCAAAAACAGTCTCATAATTACCAGCTCTGATATATAGATTATCACCATTATATTCTCCAAACCGTTCAACCCATTCATGCTTGATATTTGCATTATCAAGATACTCATCAGGGGCAAACCTGTTATATTTCGGCAGTTCACCATTATAGGTCATGCCAAACCGGAACTTATTATAATTTGCTGTTAATGAGAATTCATTATCAATATAATGCTGCAAAGAATCTTCAGCTGAACGATACACATAAGCAAGTTTATTCATGCCGCTGATATAAAAGTTACCCGCAGTAGTGCCCTGGGCCTCAGGTTTGGTTTCAGGTTTTGTATTCAACCATTTGATTATATTCTCTTCTATTTCCACTTCATCACCACGCTTATAGCCATCATGGGTATATACTATATTCATTCCGGGAGCAACTAGTATGGTCCGGGGAGGATTCACTACATTATAAAGCTTCAGAGTTACCTGTTCCGGATCATATAAATTAGTAAAAACATAGCCATTGGATTTTATGTATGCCTGAGCCTGTGACTGATGCCGTGGCTTATCAATATTGATTGCCAGCACCACCAGATCATCACCATATTTTTCCTGAAAATTGCTTAAGTGAGGTAATGCTTTCTTGCAGGGTGCACACCATGATGCCCAAAAATCAATCAATACCAGTTTATCATTCACATCAGAAAGTTTTACCAGGTTGCCATCTGCATCCTGCAATTGGAAATCACCTGCTTTTTGAAGCTTTTCCGATGCATTCAATATTGCCAGACTAAATATTATCAGGATAATAATAATTCTTTTCATGATCATTCTCCTCCCATCTTTTTGATGACATTATAGATATGAGCTCCATTTGCACTGGCATTAGCTACTCTGTCCTGCAGCCAGACGACCAGGCTAAATTTTGCGGGAAGCGCTGTTCCACTGGCTACAGAAATTTCTGCTATGCTTGAAGTCTCATTATAATCTAATTCTGCTCCACCAATTACCCGATTTGCAAAATATACTGATGATGATATATAATGCAGGTCAGGTTCTTCTTCCAGGATCACTGCCCGTAATTGCAGGTTTTCACCACTCAATTCACCTAATTCCTCCCAGCTCAGTGTTCCAGTTACTGTATCACCAGATATTGCCAGCTCCAGGCCGGTAAATCTGAATATCAGTGGCTCTGCCAAAGCCTGCTCATAACGACTCTGATAGGCAGCCAGGGAGGCTTCTCCTGCTCCTATGATCGTATACTCACCCTGGACGATTGAAGTGGGCTGTGAGCCTGCATTATAATACAGGGCTTCGGGTATAAATAGTCCAGCGGGATCTTCATCATAAATATATTCCAGGGCTACTATCTGTTCACCCAGCTCATTATGCATTTCTTCCAGTAATGAGGCTACGAGAGGGCAATTTCCGCAAGTTGTGGAGGTAAAATACTGCACCATTACAACAGGTAATTCAGGATCAAGGGGAGGAGGAGCTACCTGATTACCATAAAAAATATAACTTCCCTCGCTCATGATTAAATAGTCTTCCTTCTCGGTTATCAAAAAGCTTTCTCTTCCCAGACTACCTTTCAATTCATATTCTATCCGGTTTGTTTTCCAGTATTCAATGATCTCAGCATGAAGAGTTAAACTATCTCCATATTCCTCAAAATATGATAAATACTCAAGCTGAATGTCAAATTTGGTGCTAAGGTCATTCATATAATCATCGCCATACCAGTTCATGATACCTGATAAATCTTCTGCACTGGCTGTGGAAAGACTGCTATCGAATTCCATGAAACTCTCCTCCAGATTCGCATCACTATATACATCATGCTCAAATCGGTCACACGCAGAGATAAATAGAGAAATCACTATTATCAGCATTATTGCTCTTTTCATACTTCTTCTCCATAATATTTTATTAAAGCTAACCAAATTATAAACTCACCTTTCATGTCAAATCTAAAATCTTTTATTTTCTCTCAAACCACTGCATTCCACCTTCTCAATAATGGACTTTATGGACATAATAGACAGGATGGACGAAGGTGTCTAATATTGTCCATACAGTCTATTGAGTCCATGCTGTACATAAATAACATTAGGCAATAAAAAGATATTTTAATTGACAATAGACTATAATAACCTACTTTTGTCCTCGCCTTAGGTAAAGGAGGTAGGTTAAGATGAAAATAATGACTTTAAAAGCAGCAGCGGCATATTTGAATATGAATGCAGAAGTCTTGCGCCGGCAGGTGCAGAAAGGAGAAATTCCAGGTCGTAAACTGGGAAAAGGTTCACGTTCACCCTGGCGTTTTATTCAGGAAGAACTTGATGAATATATTCAGGGTAATAATGTTCAGGAGCAAGCAGAGCCAGAAGTTCAATCCGTACTTGATAAGTTGATTAGAGATTATAAAAAGGCAAACAATGAAGATGATGAGGTAATTGCCTTGAATCGACTCGGCAGGCTTAAGAAAGCTGGAGCCGTCCCATTTCTTTGTGAGATATTATTAAACGCCAGTAGCACGAGCAACCAGATATTCTGGTCTATTCGGGCAATGATAGAGATATTAGGCAAAGAGGCGAGTCATTATCTTGGTATTTTCCGTGAAGATAAAGATGAATGGATACAGGTGGAGGTATCAATATATTATGCCTTGGAGTTTGGTGATGAACAGGCAATTGAGATACTAGAGCAACAATATGAGAAAACGGGTAATTTTATAGTTTTGCAGGGTCTTTTACAGGTGAAAACTAAAAAATATCTGCAGGAACTTCGGACGATGTTCAAAAGTGAGGTAGTCCATACACGTCTTAAAGCTATCGGTGCTTTAAGGGATATTAGTTATCCACAGGAAGAGCAGGACCTGGCGAAACTGGTTTTGGATAGTGATATTTACGTGCAAAATGAGGCTTTGAAGCTGGCAATCAAACGTAAACATCGCAGCCTGATACCTCAATTACAGCTGATAATTGCCGGAAATTATCCAGAAAGCATCAAGAGAATGGCAGCCGGAGCGCTGGCTGAAGCGTTTGATGAGGCGTGAGAAGTGAGTCGTTAATCGTGAGTCGTGAGTCGTGAATCGTGAGACGAAGAGAATTAAATAAAGCCCGGGTTAGTCCGGGCTTTATATTTTACAATTTATTCCATGGATCAATAATATCTTTCAACGAGTTTGATATTCATTTTTTCCAGTTCAGTAAGCACAGGAAGATAAATATTTCTATCGATGGGACGGAGTACACCTCTGGAAGTGATATTGCCATCCAGGATCATTTTCACGGCAATTGCAGCAGGTAAAGAAACAGTGCGAGCCATGGAAGTATCTCCATTGGGAATTCCATAATCGATCATAGTAGATGTTATCCTCTGCTTTCTGCCATTAAAATCAGCAATGAATTCGTGGTGCATAAGCAGCAGGTCAAGTTCACCTGATTCATAATTCATCTTCTCCAGCATGATAGCTGTGAGAACGTCAATTGCTGCACCTTTCTCACAAGGTACTTTATAATCTTCAGCAAAGAAACCAAGCCACTCAAATTTCTTGAGAACAGTGCTGGCAGAATTAAGATTGAGCTTTTGAGCAATAGCGCATTTCAGGCAGCTGTCTTTTTCCAGACCAAGCATGTGGGATTTGATGAACTGGGGTACTGACATGTTAATAGTGTCATGGACTTCACCATTTTTATCGAAGAAACCAAGCTGAGCCAGAGAATACCAGGTTTCGCAATGACTGATATTTCTGAAAGTTCCGCGATAAATGGTTTTGATACCTTGAAGACCGTAGGTTTCGATATAACTGAGAGAATCACGATTGGGATAGGCTTCAAAAGTGCCCATACCAGGAATATCAACCAGCCAGTAATGACTGAACAGATCTTTACCGGGAACTTTGATAACTTCACCATCGCGCAAATATTGAGCATTATTTCCTGCAGCAATTAGTACGCCTTTGGGAGCCCAGGAGAATTTGTAGCCCAGGGGATTAGTATTATGCTGAGGAGCAGGGAGGCCGCCGCAATAGCTCATAAAACTGGTAATTTTGCCACCTTTATCCTTAACTTCATCAAATATCTTCATGGCACTCATGTGGTCAATACCGGGATCTACGCCAATTTCATTGAGGATTGTTATACCTGCTTGAATTGCTTGATCATGCAATTCTGCCATAGCGGGGCTTACGTAAGATGCTGTTACCATATTCTTTTTATGATTGATGCATTGACGGGCAACGAAGGGGTGCATAGTAGCCGGCAGCAAGCTAACGCTGAGATCATGACCGGCAACCAGATCACTCATCAGTTCTTCATTATCAGCATCCACCAGAACAGCATTAACATTGGGATGTAAACTGGCAAGCGCTTCTGCTTTATCCAGACAACAATCACCAATTGTTACTTCAATACCATTACCAGCCAGATAATCCACCATAGGTTTTGAAACCAGACCAGCACCAAAAATCATGACTTTATGAGCCATAATGCCTCCATACTATTCTTTTTTACGGGCAGATTTGGTATCTGGAGCACATAAGTCAAATAATTTATGAATATTTAATGAAAGGAGCAGATCAGGATTGATTTATAAGTCCTATAGATCCTATGGGTCCTATAGGACTTATAATATCTGAGAGTGATAGCCTCAGGTTAGTCGGGCTGTGTATTTCGTAAGAACAGCGATCTCTTTATCAGCAATGATGCCCAGAGTGTCGTTGATAGTATATTTTACCGGGGCACTGAGGATGTCATTATCACCAGTGAGAAAAGACCAGCGTTTGCCGATTATTTCACAGAAATAACTGCGAACCTGCTGGTCTTTATATATTTCTTCTACAATCTTATTTAAGATATTTATATCAGGCATGATAAACCTATAAGTAAACGTCGCGTTCACCATTTACTATGTCGTTATATTCCTTGCGGAATGAGTTCATGAGATCTTTATTCTTCTGGAAGAAGGGGTATGTTTCGATGTCAGCGAGTTCTTTCTGGATAATTTTTTCACCAATCACTTTTGTTTCTGGAGAAGCATAATCATCCAGAAATTCCCGATAGGTGAGTACGGCATTTAATTTACAGAACTTGCCTTCCACGCAATGCTTGAGCAAGCCCATGATCTTATCCCCTGTGCGTCCGCATCGGTAACCTGCTGTACAGAAACTTGTGATCATGCCCATTTCTGCCAGTTCGCGTACTACTTCATCAAGACTGCGGGTGTCACCCAGCATAAATTGTTGTTCATCTTCTAATTGTGATGATTCCATATAGCCATCAAGTTTTTTGAGAGCATCAGTGTATCCGCCAATTCCGATCTTGGTGGAAGCATCAGTTTGCGTGCAACCGCGCAGAATTGCCTGTTTGCGTATCTCTGCCCGTTCACGTGCTGTTACTATCATTCCTGTATATGGAACTGAAAGCCTCAGTACAGTTACAAGTTTAAGGAAATTTTCATCTTTAACCAGGTATTTTGAATTTGTAGTAAGAGGAGAGCCGGAGGCGGGGGTGAGGCGTGGGAAAGATATCGTGTGAGGACCAATTCCGAATTGTCTTTCAAGATCCATAGTATGGTGAAGCAATCCCATCACTTCAAAACGCCAGTCATAAAGTCCAAATAGAGCACCCACTGCAACGTCATCAATTCCTGCATCCATGGCACGATGCAAAGCATATAAGCGCCAACGGTAATTACCTTTGAGCGTATTTGCGGGGTGAACCGCAGAGTAAGTATCTTTGTGATAGGTTTCCTGAAATACCTGGTAGGTGCCTATTCCTGCTTCCCAGAGCTTTTTAAGGTCGTTGATACTCATGGGTGCAGCATTAATATTCACTCTTCTGATATTTCCCCAGCCAGTTCGGGCTTTTTTGCGGGTGTCATATGCTGTTTTGATGGAATCAACCATGTAATCTGCATCAGAAGCCGGATGTTCACCATAGACAAGGATCATTCTTTTGTGTCCTTCGTCGATAACTGCTTCAGTTTCTTTTCGCACTTCGTTCATTGTAAGGATTTTTCTTTTCTCCTGGGAATTTTCACACTTGAAACCGCAATAGGCACAATTATTCACACAAAGATTGGCACAATATAGCGGGGCAAAAAAGACGATGCGGTTGTCATAGACCTTGCGTTTGATCTCCAGGGCTGCTTCATCCATCTCTGCCCAGAGTTCAGGATCACTTACGTGCAGTAAAGCAGCAGTTTCACTGGGATCTAGTCGCTGAACTTCTTTGGATTTTGCAATAATATCTCTCACTTGAGCAACGTCTGAGGTTTGGTTAGATTGCAATTCATCAAATATCTTTTGCGTATCAATAAAATCTTTTCCATCAACAAGATACTTGTCGATTTCTTCCTGTTTGATGACTTGCTGTTTCCAGTCAGCGGGATTTAATTTACTCATTTTATATCTCCATTATTAAATTTTCAAAGTATTAGCTTTCACATTCACATCAGGTAATTGTCCAAGTTTTCCAGTGAGAGCACCCAGATCATCAGTAGTCATTTTCAAGATCAAAAAGATCACAGCCACATTTTTATCCGGGATGGGATAGCCAAGACGAGCCTGAACATAAGGTGCAAAATCATGCAATAGAGAACTTACCTTGTTAAATGCGGTTTGACGATCATAAATTGTAATTGAAACTGAATGGAATCTAAGTTCCATTGATCCTCCTTCCTGTCATCTGAGGAAAGAGGAAGAATTCTGGCTTAGTGGCTGAAACAGCAGATCAATGTCCCCGGTAATCACCGAACTTCCAAAATATTTTTTACCTCTTACCCTTGACGTCAGAATATATTTTTATTCCTGTTTCTCAGGTCTGAAAGTCAAGCTATGGAGGGTTGTTTGCAGGTCAATTACTTTTTTAGCTATATTATATTTCGATCATAAAATCTCTGCGGAAATCCCGCTGTTCTCCATTATCTACATAGCCCAGCGGGTTGCGGACTACAATTGTATTTCCAATTTTGGTTTCATTAAAATCATGTGAGTGACCGCATACCCAGTATTTGATCTGAGGATTGGCTATGATCAGATAGTTAAGGTCAGTAACAAAGGCACTATTGAGTTTGTCTTCCTTATATCTTTCATCTATGCAATCATAACTGGGCAGGTGATGGGTCATAATAATAATACTGCCATCAAAAGGTTTCTGCAATTCATCCTTAATAAATTTAAGTGACAGCTTATGATATCTATTTGTATCTTTTACAGTTATGAGATATTTATCTTTATAGATATCAGAATACGAGATCAGTCTGTAATCATTCAATCCCTGGCTGATAATTGCTTTACTCACTTCAGGAACATAACTCCATAAAGTAGTAACAATGAATTTCACATTATCAATTACATAAGTGCGGTTATTGAGTTTTACATGATTTTCTGCAATCTGGCTCTGGTATACTGGATAGGCATAATTAATGATGCCCTGGTAAAATTCGTGATTACCCATTGTAGAGATAACAAAATCAAAATCTTTGGAGAGTTTTTCATAAAAACTCCTGGCCCTCTTCTTAATTTTATCGCAGATAATGTCCCCAGCCAGCAGTAATACATCTCCCTTAGCGATTAAAGGATTGTCACTCAGCCACTCTCGATTACTAAAAAACTCAAGATGCAGATCAGATGCTATCTGGATTTTCATTATTCCCCCTCGGAAACAAGTTCAATCATACAATCTCCATTTAAGGTTAATGTCAAGTAGATATTTCCATAAACTAGCATCCCCCCGAAATTAATTTTATAATAGATTACCGAAAGTAGCAAGATGACCACTCTTATTAACCCCCAAATTTATTTGGGGGAATTTAGATGTACGAAGGATGGGAAGTCACTTCAGTGACTTCTTTATTAATGCAGTTAGTTATAAATAAATTGTACTTGCTTACAATGTAATTATCTGAAGTGGCTGAAGCCACTCAACTCTTATTTATTTTCTTTTCACCAGATTGAAATCTGGTGTTAATTAGAGTGGAAAAATATTACTAATAAAGCATATCTAACTCTCTATATTTTATTGTGATATCTACAATAAAATTTAGAAAACCAGGGGGATGCCAGGATATTTCCATAAATAAAAAAAACCGCCACAAATGTGACGGTAAATTTATGGTGGGCCCAAGAGGAGTCGAATGAGCCAAAGGCTCACTAGCTTTACCAGCTAGCCTGAGGTTTACTAGCCTAAGGCTAGCTAGTAAACCTATGGCTGGCTCTGACCGTCTTCATATTTATCTAACCATGCCCTGCCAGCTCCACTTTTGAGAAACATCTCATGATCTCTGGCAGATTTATAATCGGGGTATTCTCTTGTATAGATCACTTTAAATTCACCAATCATCTGACTGTCTTTTGATGTTTTTCGTTTATGTTCAAGTAGTCGTCTATCAAGATTATTAGTGATTCCAACATACCTTTTAATGCCTTTCAATACATAAACTATTACCATAATATCAACCTGTATAATAAAAAACCGCCACAAATGTGACGGTAAATTTATTGGTGGGCCCAAGAGGAGTCGAACCTCTGACCGTCCGGTTATGAGCCGGAAGCTCTACCAACTGAGCTATAGGCCCCCTAATTTAATAAGGTAAGTGTAAGAAATTTATTTCAGAGTTTTATTGTCAAGCCGATTTCTTACTTAACATTAAAATTATCGATAAATTTCTGTAAAATGCTGGCACGGGTGGGATGACGCAATTTCCGTAGGGCCTTGTCCTCAATCTGTCTAATTCGTTCTCTGGTTACGTTAAATATATTACCCACCTCTTCCAGGGTGCGGTGATAACCGTCATCTATACCGAAACGAAGCCGGATTACACGCTCTTCCCGTGAAGTGAGACTCTTCAAAATATCATCTACCTGCTTCTTCAATAGTGTACGTTCAGCCATTCGCTCAGGAGAAATTGTACCCTTATCTTCAATGAAATCACCCAGTAAACTGTCATCATCATCATGCCCAATCGGTTTATCTAATGATACTGGTTCTTTGGTGATAGCCTGGATACTTTTAACTTTTTCCACAGTAAGTTCAAGTTCCTCAGCAATTTCCTCTGGATATGGCTCTCTTCCCAGCTTCTGTAATAATTTTCTACTGGCTCTCTTCACCTTGTTAATAGATTCGATCATGTGAACAGGGATTCTGATGGTTCTTGCCTGATCTGCTATTGCACGGGTGATTGCCTGCCTGATCCACCAGGTGGCGTAAGTAGAAAATTTGAAACCCTTACGGTAATCATATTTTTCCACTGCTCTCATTAAGCCCGTATTACCTTCCTGAATAAGGTCCAGAAAATCAAGACCGCGGTTATTATAGCGTTTGGCAATGGAAACCACGAGCCGTACATTAGCTTCGATCATTTCATTTTTTGCCCGTTCTTTCAGCTTTTCACCACGTTCGATTTCCCGCAGGAGATCTATCATTTCCTGGGCAGTCATCCTGGTTTCCAGTTCCACGCGTCTGATCTTACGTCTGGCATTTTTGATCTTGCGCAGTGTCTCGATAAATACTTCCGGGTCTATGCCTGTTTCCACCCGAACTTCTTCATAGTCTTCATCGCTCTTACCAGCTTTTCTGCCAAAGGTGCAGATCTCATCAATATTGAATTTCCTGATCCTGCTTAGATTTTTAATGATCTTCTCAGAATCCTTTATTCTATCAACGAGGCTTTTGATGCGATAAACCATGCGCTTGAGCAGTTTTTCATTATAAACCAGCCGATTGAATATCTCGATGACCACCTTGCGCATTTCATCAATTTCTTCTTGGTGTGATAATATTCCATTTTCATCAATTTCGCTATTATCAAGCAATTCACCTATCTCTTCGAATTTCGCTTCAGATTCTGCTATCACTTCTTTAAAAGAAGTCATCAACCGCTCTTCCTGAGCTTTATCCATCCAGCTTCCATATTCAATCTTAAAAATATGATCAAGACGTACTCGTTTTTCCTGATATCTGTGATAAAAATTCTCCATTTCGCGTAAAGTGCTGCCTGACATAAATACATATTTATTGATATACTTTTGACCGGATTCAATCTTTTTAGCGATTCGCACTTCACCTTCGCGATCAAGCAAAGGTACACGACCCATTTCACCCAGATACATTCGCACAGGATCATCATAATATCTCTTATTTTTGAATTTCCTGGTCGGCTTCTTATTCGCCGATGTATGTTTTCTGGTTATCCGCTTTTGAGTCTCGTCAATTATCTCGATTCCGGTATCGGTTAGATCATTGATCAAATCCGCTATCTTCTCAAGATAAATCGGATCGTCGGGCAGATTCTCATTAATTTGTTTAAAAGTTATTAAATTATTATTACTCTTTGCCAAATCCTTGAGTTTCTGGACGCATTCATTATAACTCTGCATCTACGCTCCTTAATATAATAATTTCTGGGCTCCCCGCGGGTCTAATTCCCGCACCTTCTTCTTTAAATCCTCATATTTCTCAAATAATTCTGACTGCAAGCCCTGTGCCTGAATATCTTTTTCCATTGCAGCTAAATCCTGCCGATATTTGCGTAATTTCACATCTCGCACTACTTTCTCTATTTCTACCTGAGGTGTTTTCATCAGCATAATCTCGGACATACGTGCCCAAACTTCAGGTGTTACTACCATCTGGTAGGACGATACCTGATTAAGTTTATCTTTTTGCTCTATCAGCACCTCAAATATCTCTCTATATTCTGCTTCCAGAAACCAGGAAGCATCGATCTCTTCAGTTATCTTATCACACAATTCCCGCTCTTCCATCATCAATTTTAATAACAACCTTTCTTCGGGATATTTATTATTATTTAGATAATCTAACGTAACATTTGAATCTTGAAAAATTATTTTATTTTTGGAACGTGAAATTATTGCCGGATAGCTGATTTCAAATGTCTCTGATACACCTTTTAAAAACAGGCTACGATCCATGTCTCCCGCAATATCACGGGCTACATCGATCAGGTAGTTCACTTTTTTATTAGTGCTCAAACCCAATGTTTTTTCTACCTTAAAATATTCAGGTAACGTCAGTGCATTATCAATCAATTTCTGCAAAGCCTCTTTTCCATTATTTAGCAGATAACTATCAGGATCTTCTCCATCCGGCAGAGCCACAATTTTGCATTGGAAGCCGTGTCTTGTAACTTCTGCTGCACCTTTGAGTGCTGCCCGAATTCCTGCTTCATCTCCATCATAAATAATATAAACATTTTGTGTGTATCTGCCAAGTAAAGAAATTTGAGCCGAGGTGAGTGCTGTCCCCAAAGATGCCACAGTATTAATAAAACCCTGCTCATAAAGCCGCAGCATATCGAGATAACCTTCACTTACCAGCACATAATCCCGCTTACTGATATCATATTTAGTAACATTTAAACCGAATAATTCTCTCCCTTTTGTATATATGACAGTAGTGGGAGAATTAATATATTTACCACCGGGCTGAGATTCATCCATTTTCCTGCCGCCAAAAGCGACTACTTTTCCACTGCTGGAATGGATAGGGATCATTATTCTATCACGGAACAGATCATAAATACCCCTTTCATTGCTGCCAAAAAGACCTGTTTCAGGTAGTATTTCCGATTTTATATCATGTTTCAACAGGTAATTAGATAGTCCTCCAAAACTGTTTAAAGCATAACCGAATTCAAATTTCTCCCTGATCTCTTTTGTGATTCCTCTTTCGTCCAGATATTGCTGTGCCTGATCTCCATACTGTCTAAGGTTTATCAAAAAATAGTCTTTTGCCAGATTATAAGCTTGATAGATCAGGTCAAATTTTGATTTTTTCTGTTTATCATAATTTGATTCCGGCAAAATATAGCCTGCCATATCTGCAACTTTGCGAACTGCTTCCCAAAAAGATATTTTCTCATAATCACGCACAAAAGAAACGGCATTACCCTTGGCATCGCAACCAAAGCATTTGAATATCTGCAATTTCTCACTAACATTGAAGGAAGCGGTCTTTTCATCATGAAATGGACATAATGCCTTATAATTGCTGCCAGCTTTATTTAATGGAATGTATCTCTCGATCACATTCACAATATTAACATGAGCTAATAGATCATCTACGACTTTAATATCCATTACCTACTCCGCTTTCAACTGGCACACTGTTACGCCATCTCCTCCGGCTTCTGGTGCCGGAGTAAAAAATTCTTCCACATACTTATTCTTCTTCAAATATCTGCGAATTTTACTTCTCAGAGCTCCTGTCCCTTTACCATGAACAATTCTCACATAGTTAAGTCCACTAATTACAGCTTCATCAATCAGTTTTTCCACTTCCGGGATAGCTTCTTCTGCCCGATATCCCAGGATTTTGAGTTCAAATTTTGCCTGTGGCACTGGAATCCGGATACCTCTATCGATAACCTGTTCTTCCGAGGCACCTGCCTGAAACAGGTTATTTATATTTGTAGTGTAATACATCCCATCCAGATCAACCTTAATCCCACTGCGACTGATCTCAACTATCACACCTTCTGCATCAAGATCCTGCAGCCACACATGTGAGCCTATCTGGGCATCTGCCAGTTTGTTTCTTCCCTGCTGATGAACATCCACTACCAGGTCTTCCAGTTCGCTATTCAATTTTACTACTTTCTTTAATTCTTCTTCATAATTTTGTTTTCGCAGCTGTCTGTCATCTTTCTTAATGTTGTCTATTTCAGAATTCAATTCCTTCTGCAGTGATGTCAAAAATTCACGCGCTTCCAGAGTGGATCGCTTCTTTATCTGCTTCGTTTCCTGATTTATTTTATCAATTTGACGCTGATGTTCATCTACCTTCTGTCGCAACAGCGAGTTCTTTAATTCATATTGATATATTTCCCGACTTAATCTCTTTTTCTCTTCACTCAGTTTCCTGATCAAGTCAGTGAGTTCCACATTTTGCCGACCTGTTAATTCTTTCGCCCGGTCAATTATATCACCTGCCATACCAAGTCTTGATGCCACTTCAATAGCAAAGCTATTTCCAGGTAAGCCGATTTTAAAATGAAAAGTAGGTACATGGTTCTCCGGATCAAACTGCATGGCAGCATTAACGCATCTTTCATCATTTTCTGCAAAAACTTTGAGTGCTGTATAATGCGTGGTCACAACGCCCAGAAACTCCTTACGGCTTAGATGCTCAAGCACTACCTGTGCCAGAGCACTTCCCTGTTCAGGATCTGTTGCTGAGCCTATTTCGTCTATCAGGACAAGAACCTTCTGCTCATTACTTTCCAGCATCTCTTTTAAATTTGCAATATGCGAGGAAAAGGTCGATAATGAATCCTCCAGCGATTGGTTATCACCAATATCTGCATATACTGCCCCAAATATTCCTATCATACTCTCATCGGATGCCGGTATTGGCAGACCGCTTAATGCCATCAATGTAAGCAAACCTACTGTTTTTAGAGTAATAGTTTTTCCACCGGTATTAGGACCCGAAATCAGCAGCAGGTTATAATCATTACCAAGCTCCAGATCAAAAGGTATCACGCGATCTACACTGGAAAAACCTTCTATCAATAAAGGATGTCTTGCTTTTGCTAAAGAGATCACAGCATCCTCAGTAATTCTGGGTTTGCTGCTTTGCAATCTATTGCACCACTGAGCTATCGCACTATAATGATCAAGCTCAGCCAGCACTTTTGAATTATGCATTATGGTATGTCTTTCAGCGGTTACTGCTGATGTGATTTCCCGCAAAAGCCGATAGACTTCCTGTCTTTCTTCATTTTCCATAAGATGTACATCATTATTTAAACTCACCACCTCAGCTGGCTCTATATATACCGAACTATGGCTTCCCGATTCTCCATGAATTATCCCATTCACATTGCCGGATGCTGATTTCTTGACCGGAACAACGAACCTGCCGTCCCGCTGAGTAACCACATCATCATGCAAATAGCTGTGTTCTGCATATTCCACCAGCTTCTTCTGTAAAACATTTACGATGTTTCTGCGAACCTGTTTCTGACGCTTGCGGATTGAATATAAATGAGATGATGCATTATCTTTGATCTCACCATCTTCTCCAAATATCCTATAATATAATTCCAGTAATTCAGGAATTGCTGTCAATTTACCTGCAAGTTCATTGAATAGAGTGAAAATTTCATATCGAGGTTTTGCTTCTGCTACATTTGAAACTACTATCAGGTTACCCATGATCTCTTTAAGTTCTTCATAATCATAAACCTGACCATCTGTCTCAAAGAGCAGTCTATCCAGATTTGTTACCTGGAAATAGCTGAAATGGATTTTCTCTTTTTGAAGTAATTGAACTTCTGTTGTCAGATTCAGACGGTATTCAATATCCTGTTTGTTCTGCAATGGCTCAATAGTATCCACTAGCTCTTTGCCGGCTTCACTCTGGCATAAAGAAGCTATATATTTTTTTACTTTGCTAAATTCCAGACTTTCTGGATATTTTATACTCGCTGTTTTCAAATATGTTCAAATCCCATTATTTCTGTTTCAATATAATCAGCTATCGGCTCTATTACGCTTTCCAAAAATAGTGATTCTATTACAATTTCTTTACCTTTAACCCGCAGAAGATCTTCCTGTTTTATCTGCATCAGGTCAAATACCTCATTAAAATCACTTTCTTTCAAAGAGCCTTGAATTGAATCATATAATTCTTTAAGAGCCCGATTGCGGCTTTCAGAATCTTTTGCTGAAGCATACTGCTTATTCGCATCATCAATCGCTTCCCAGATCCGGTCTATTTCCATCTCAGAAAGCTGATCGCTGCGTGAATTTATCTCGGATTCCAGGTTTTTGGTCAAAGTTTCAATGTTCAGCCGATTATTCTGCGGTCGCACTCCCCGATAATTTAAAGAATAGGGTGAAATATCTAATAAAATTACCAGCATTGCCAGAAATATAAAATAAGCAAATACTGCAAAAAGTCCACCAGCTATCCTGTTCATGCATCCCAGGTCCAATGCCTTCATAACTTTTTTGAGAATTCCGAAAACTATTCTGGCAATTATCATCATTACTACAAAGATCAAAACATAGGCGATCACTGTGGCAATTGCCGGTGACACATTCAGCATGTCTCCCAGCTTATAACGGAAATCTTCACCAAAAGTTGAGATAATCAGAATCACACCAGCTAAGGATAATATTCTGACCAAAGTCCATAATAGTCCTTTAAACATTCCCCAGATCGTAAAAATTAACAATATAATGCCAAATATTAAATCTAAACTGGTCATAATTACCCCTTGATTTTCAGGCTTGTCCTCTTGCTGGCAATTAAAAACATAAACAGAGGTGGTTACCCCTGTTTATGCTTATATCTTCATATATTGAATCCGCTATTTACGGTTCAATGTCTGCCGTACTAAAATCGAAAGCTGCTTTCCGTCCGCCCTGTTTCCCAATTCTTCCTTAAGATGTTTCATCACCATTCCCATGTCTTTAATACCTTCAGGGGATAAGACTTCCACTGCTTTCGCGACTGCTGCGGTCAATTCTTCTTCACTCAAAGGTCTGGGCAAATATTCATCAATAATATCAATCTCAAACTGCTCGTTATCGACCAGTTCCTGACGTCCTCCAGTAATGAAAAGTTCCATTGCCTGACGACGTTTCTTTTGCTCACCCTTTAAAATTCCGATAACATCATCTTCAGTTAATTCCTTCCGAGTGTCAATCTGAACCTGCTTCAAAGCACTTTTCAAAGTGCGCAATACTTTCAGCCGATTTTTATCTCGACTGCGCATGGCATCTTTGATCTCGTTATTCAACCGCTCTTCAATCATTTTCCGCCCCTTTAAATTATTAACTAAAAGGCTTTTCCGTAACGAGCCATCTTGCGCTGCTGCTTAACTGCTTTACGTTTCGCTGCATTAAGCTTTCTGCGTCGCTCTATCGTGGGTTTTTCAAAGTATTGGTTCTTCTTGATATCACTCAGCAAAGCTGCTTTCTCGCAAGACTTTTTGAACCGTCGTAATGTCACCTGGAAAGGCTCATTATCTTTGGCTAATACCTTAGGCACTAAAAATCACCTCCTTTTATTTCAAGTAAAAGACAAAAAACAAACATAACCGTTTATTGTCAACCTAATTATTGCCTGTCAACTTCCGCCTCCTATTTTGTATTTTTGTTCTCTTTTCCTGATCAATTTACACCACCATCCTACGCATAAAGCTACGACACGGCAGGCAGAGAGCACAGAGAAATGTAATATAAGATTATTAAGCAACGAATAGCCTTCGCAAGCTTACGACTCATCAAGACAAAACTAACAAAACTAACAAATTATATGGAATACCAGCCAAGTTTTTTTCATACTCTCTAATTTTCTAACCCTCATCCTCTCGCTCCCTCGCTATCTCGTTCCCTCATTCTTCCCCTAGGTTTGTATTATCTTTAACACATTTAATTTTCAATTTACCATTTTACATTTTACATTATTCCCCCCTTCTCATCTTCATATTTTCGTGTTTTCATGTAGTGTCAATGGCATTTTAAATTGGTACAGTTTTGGCAGTGAAAACTGGTACAGAATTTCATGCTAATTTAATTTTCAATTTACCATTTTCAATTTTCAATTATTCTCATCTTCACCCTTTCACCTCTTCACCCCCTCGCTCCCTCGTTCCCTCACCCCCTCATTAAATTCTATTGTCTAATAAAAGATTAATTGATTTTACTAAAAGAAGAAAGATGTAAATTTGAATAATAATAAATGCTGATTGAATTGATAATTCTAAATAAACGCTTTTATCATGGATGAAATTTGAGAAAACCAGGCCAAATATATTAAATATCAATACTACTATTATAGCCCCTGTAGGAAATCCAATGCTATTTTTTATCATGTTTATTTTTTTTTCTTTTTCTACCCAAGTTTGTAATAGGAAATCTATTGTTGTAACCTCATCAACAAAGTTTATTTTTTTTTCTTTCTCTTTAATATTTAATTTGTCAAACTCGATAACAGAACAGAGGGTTATTGTTTTACCCCTATTTTGCATTAGAGTGTTCTTTAACATATCAAGAGATGATTGCAGGCTTTGTAATCTAAAAACAATGAAAACACCCACGATAGCGAATATTGCAGCATTTGATTGAAGCAGAGCACTGAAAAAATAAAGTGAAGATGTTTCATGAAAAAAGTCATCTGGTAAAGAATTTCCGGTATACACATATACAAATCCTAAAATAATAATTTCTATTAAAACTATCAGAAAAGCTTTCATAATCTAACTCCTTAATTTTACATTTCTCGTCCCTTCACACTTTCGCCCTTTCGCGCCTTCACTCCTTCAAATCTTCATTTATCTCCAAAGATACTGAACACCCCTTTCTGGTTAAATATCAAATGATCCAGTACCTGAATCCCTAATATTTTTCCGGCTGCTTTCAGCCTTTCAGTAACTGCCAGATCCTCATCACTTAAGTATTTTGCCCCTTTTTCCAGAAGCTTTTCCCGAGGTCTTTCGTTTTGTGGTATATCTTTAATCTTTGTTATTGATCACCATCCAGCTTCTCTAAGTGCTGGTTCTATATAATCATATTTAGTTTGTTCTTCGTTCATTAATACTCTTCTTCCTCGTAATAATATGAATAATCAATACCTTTCATAAACACTTCCCTGCTGTTTATTTTGGTGGTCAAAGCTTCTTTTATCAGTTTTTTTATGAAGCTGCTGTTTACCGAGCTTTTTACCATTGCATTCATATAATCGGTTTTGCTTATTTTACTCCAATCAACGCATTTTTTCAAACGTTTTTTCAATATCAAATCAAGCCAGATTCGGGTGCTTCTGCCGTTGCCCTCCATAAATGGATGAGCAATGTTCATTTCTACATATTTCTTAACTATTTCGTCAAAAGTTGTTTCCGACATGGCTTCTATTTGTTTAAGCGTGTTGCCAAGAAAGTGTGAAGCCGCAAATTGAAATCCTCCTTTTGAAATGTCTTTTTGCCTTATTTGTCCTGCAAAATCGTATAAACCACCAAACAAATAACCGTGTATTTGCTGCAATCCTTTGACGGTGCCTTCCTCTATGCTGTTGATAAAAGAACTTTCAAAGAGGGCATAAGCTTTTGTTTTGCTTTTTCCGTCGATGCTTTCATCACTAAAACTAAACCACTCGATAAAGCGGTTGGCTTTTGTTCCGGGAAATGTTTTGCCTAAGGCAATAATGCCGTTGTAATCAAGCATATCGGATTTATATTGTTTGCCGTCTGCTGCTGTTAATTTCAGTTGGGTAGTGGCACTAACCAACTGACTGTTCTTTTTCTTTAACCTGGCTTTAAGGTATTTCCAATAGTTGCGGGTTTTGGTGTAGTTGTCTTGGTCGGTAAGAACTGCTACTATATCCAAAACCGAAAACCACCATTTCGCATTCTTTTCATCCCATAAGGCACGCACTTCGCGGTCGTCAAAAAAACGTATGGATATCTTTGTGTTGCTCATTGCTATTCCATAAATTCCGGCGATACTTTTCTGGCTGTTTCTTCGTAAGCTCTTTTGCTTATTACAAATTTCATATCTACCTCATCATTTTCTATTAAAGTCTAATTTTCATAAACAACCAAATAAGTCAATAATCTAAAATTGTATCTCCCTAAAAATAAGAACTTAATCAAGATGATTAAGCTACAAACAGCATAATTCCTCCCTCAGCTCTGATTACATTGCATTTAATTTTACATTCTTGTCAGCCTATGGCTGATTCAATTATTCAGCAAATGTAAGGAAATGTAATGTAAATGTAATGTCATAAATCCCTGCAATAATGTTAATTACAACAAAACATTACATTTTTGCCCTTTTTGAGATATACATACCCCTATATTTAACTTCTTAAAAATAATACAAATCCCTACTTTTCACTTTTCACTTATCCCCATATACATACCCCTATATTCTTGTCAGCCTATGGCTGATTCAATTATTCTCCCCCCTTCACCCCTTCTCCTCTTCAAATCTTCATTTAAACTCCAACTACTTCTTTCTTATAATTCATAAAAATTTTTGAAGAATAATTCTCTATTATCTATCATATCTAATAAATTATTTTTATTCATTGTTTTGTTTAACTCATAAGATTCCCATATTATGTTAGCTAACACATCAGCAAATTGAATATTCAAATTATTATCTGAGGTTATTGTGTGTTTATATAACTTTGTGCTTACCTTTAATTCAAACCATAAATGGATCTGTAAATAATCTTTTAAACTATTTGTACTTTGTACTTTTATTGATCTGGGATCTGGAAACAAATCTACTTTCTGATATCCTTTCACATATTCCGGTATAACCAATTTTGTCATAAAGTTATATATAAGATTCTTATCCTCTCTGATATGAGCTGCAACATTTTCCTTTTTCACTGTAATAGCTGCAAGCTTGATTGATCTGTATTTCTTTAACATTCTCTTTGTCTTATTAATAAATTCTTCTTCTTCTTTTTCTTCTTCTTTCAATTTACAACCCTTCAGTTCAATTGCTGAAGATTGTTTACGCTTTCTGTATAAATCTTTAATTATTCGTTTGGGAATTGACTTCAAGGATTCATCAATAAACAAAAAAGCTATAGTAAGATATCTACTTGATCCTCCATCCCCGTATGGCTTATTAAATGTCCAGCCTAAATCACCACTTTCATCAAAATATACTTGCATAGATACTCCAAAAAAAATGAGCAGTCCCTGGCGCCGGCATATTCAAAATATGCTTATGACATCTTGCGACATCACGGTTTACCAGGATTTACCTACTCAATTACATAGATATCTCTAGATGTATTTACTGTCAATAAAATAATTCTTTCCCTCATCATTTAACAATAATTATTTTAACACTCTGTACTATTCTCAAATTACACCCCCTCACCTCTTCTCATTTTCGAGTTTTCATGTAGTCCTGTTTTCGAGTTTTCATGTGTCTCGCCCTTTCACCCCTTCGTTTATTCCCCAGTCCTGATTACATTACACACTTAATTTTCAATTTTACATTTTCAATTGCTCTCATCCCTTCACACCCTCAAATCTTCGCCCCTCTTGTCGCGCCGTAATCAGATGAAGGCGGATCGCTCCCTCAATCCCTGTACTGAACTTTATGTAGCCAAATCATCCCTGATTTGGATTATGCGTATCCATAGCTTCCAGCTCTGATGATACTTAAAATAAACGAATTGAAGGAAATAATTGTGAAAAGTAGCAACCTTTTAACATTAATTTCAATTATATCTCATTCAATTTTTGGTTGATTGCAGACTTTTAGGCTCGATTACATAAAGACCTTCATTTTCAAAATTGTTTATCAAAACGACATAATCATATTTATCAATAATATCTTCAATATTATCATAGATTTGTTTTTTAAAATATTCATTAGCTTTATTTTTGTCCCTTGTTTTATGAAGGGCTAAATTATCTGCTAACAATAGAATAAATGTTTTTATATCTGGATTGGTAGATTTGTAATTATCTAATTTACTACATTTCTCTGATAATCGATTAAATGCAACCTTAGCCCATCCATACTCCCTTTGATCTCCATATATTGGATATGAAACAATCTCATCGTTCTTACTTCTAGTAATAAATGAAGGTTTAGCCTTTTTCTTCTCATTGTAAATTGAAGGATCATATTGAAGGTAATCTGTATCATCCTTTTGTAGCTCTTTATCAGCTTTCATTGAGTTTGGAGTTGTTATTAGTACAAATTCAACCCCAATTTTCTCTTTTTCTGTTTCGATAATAAAATCTGGACATTCTGTTTTCTTTATGGAGATAAATTCTTCAAATTGTATTATTGGATTCTTTGTATTACTTAACCAATCCAAAAAAGTGAATATCCCATAATATTCCTTTGCAAGTTTATCTAAGTTATGAGAGCTTGAATTGAAGATTATTGTCTGTTTGTTATTATCCATTCATCTTTCCATCATTACCTGCGTATATTTTCTATAGCAATTACAATTTCATCTTCCATATCAATAAATTTCTGCTTTATTTTTTCCAAATAATCTCCTCCTATTCTGCCTTTGATCCCATTTACTTCATTTTTGAATTCTTTAATTTCATTTTCTCCACATCCTGGAATTAGATCTACTTTTGCTAACCTTCTAATCGTATAGCGGGGTAAAGTATGCCAATAAAGCAGATCTTCCTTTAGAACCCTTAAAAACTCAAAAATATCTTCCAATTCATCTCTAAACCTTCTTATCGCTGTATTTAGATTGTTCATAGCTTTCTGTTCAATAGAGACTTCACTATTTGATCTGCGTATATTTTCTTCCTCTCCTTTGTAGTCTTTAAGTACGTTATAATCCTTCCAGAAGCGGGAGCTGATTTTCATTTTCTTCTCATTATATTCACATTCTACATACAGCAGGACATCTTCAAAAAAAAGATTCCGTATAATCGAATCTTCCATAACATGCATAAACAAACTTAACCCATCTTTCGAGAAACAACCGCTAAGTCATTGAAAAACAACAAACCGGTTTTAAATTTGGGTACTACAAATGAAATGAGGATTCTTTGATAATTCTATTCTCTATTGTTTTCATCTCAAGTAT
>Ga0208648_1000782_pt1 | contig 29498 bp, 27 predicted proteins | sample AntAceMetag02UKL_FD_184772 | JGI IMG/M metagenome (GOLD analysis project Ga0208648, IMG submission 184772) | Saline lake microbial communities from Ace Lake, Antarctica - Antarctic Ace Lake Metagenome 02UKL (SPAdes) (version 2) | ecosystem: Environmental > Aquatic > Non-marine Saline and...
AATCAATGCCTGAGTATCTATAATATCCCCACGCGCAGTATTTATAAGATGGGCAGTGGGCTGCATTAGCTTAATCCTGTCTGCATTCAGCAAATGCCGGGTTGCATCATTACCAGGACAATGCAGGGAGACAAAATCGGACTTTTGCAGTAACTCTTCTATAGTCTCGCAGCGTGTCGCTTGTAAGTCATCGACAACATATTCATCGGCAGCGCTGGGTTTGAAATATATAATATTCATATCAAAACCGTGATGCGCTTTTCTGGCCATCGCCTGAGCAATCCTGCCAAAGCCGATTAGTCCCAATGTTGCGCCAGTCACATTGCTGCTTAACATATGCGTTGGACACCAGCCCTGCCATTGTTTGCTGCGTACCAGCCTATCGCCTTCTGCTCCGCGCCGAGCGGACATCAGTAATAAAGTCATGGCGATGTCGGCAGTGCTGTGGGTTAATACTCCGGGGGTGTTGGTAATAATCAAGCCTTGTTGCCTGGCAGCAGTGACATCGATATGGTTAAAACCGACACCGAAGTTAGCCAGAATTTTACAGCGTTTATTTGCGATATTAAGCACTTCAGCTGGAAAAGAGTCGCAGACTGTCGGGCAGACTGCGTCGTAATTTTGTAGTGCAGATTTGAATTCTGCCGCGCTTAGCGGTCGGTCATCTGCATTTAATGTGACCTCATAGCGCGTTTGTAATTTAGCCTCGACAGATTCAGGCCATTTGCGTGTAATAAAAACTTTAGGTTTATCCATGGCGTAGAGTAGGGCGGACTTTAGTCCGCTAATATAGGGCGTTTGATAAGCGGACTAAAGTCCGCCCTACGTGTCTATTTTTGCGTGATTCAAACAAAAAAAGCACCACTGTAGTTCCGCACAGTGGTGCCTTGGTATTATCCAGAGTGCTCTAATTTATGCTGTTGCAGTTGAACGATAATATTCAAGCGCTGCAGCGACACCGCTACCAGGCACGATATCAATGCCGCAATCTAATAGTGCCATTTCTACGCCGGCGATTGCACCTAGCATCGACACGTCATTCATATCGCCGATATGACCAATACGGAATACTTTGCCCATCACTTCTGATAAGCCGCCGCCTAATGAAATATCGTATTTATTAAAAGCCGTTGCAATCACATCGCGAGCATCTTTATCTTCTGGTACCACAATGGCAGATACTGTATCTGACTCAAAGCCAGGTTGTGCGCAGAGTTTCAAGCCCCAGGCTGCAACAGCTCTGCGTGTACCTTCCGCTAAACGGTGGTGACGTGCGTACACATTCTCCATACCTTCTTCCAATAAAATATCTAATGCCGCACGTAAGCCGTGTAGCATCGGAGTAGAAGGTGTGTAAGGCGTGTAGCCATCTTTATTGGAGTTCATTTGATCTTTTAGATCTAAGAAGCAACGAGGAAATTTTGCAGAGTCTAAGCACGCTAATGCTTTTTGGCTGAAAGCCAGGATAGCCAGACCTGCGGGCAACATAAATCCTTTTTGAGAACCACTAATTGAAGCATCAACACCCCATTCATCCATGCGGTAATCAAGGCTGGCAATTGAACTTACGCCATCAACAAGTAATAAAGCAGGGTGCTTTGCCGCATCCATGGCTTTACGTACACCACCAATATCACTGGTTACGCCGGTTGCTGTTTCGTTGTGTGTGGCTAAAACGGCCTTAATTTCATGTGCAGTATCTTCTTTTAGGCGCGCTTCCATAGCATCTAAAGGAATACCTTTGCCCCATTGAACTTCATGCATTTCTACATCTAAACCTAGACGTTGAGCCATGTTCATCCATAAATGGCTGAATTGACCAAAACGGTAAATAAGTACTTTATCACCGGGGCTTAAAGTATTTGTTAGAGCAATTTCCCAGCCTGCTGTTCCTGTAGCAGGAAAAACAAAGGCCTGTCCGGTTTCTGTTCTGAATACTTTTTTTAGATCTTCTAAAATAGGCTTGAGTAACAGCGGAAAAGTGGGTGCCCGGTGATCTTCCATAGGAAGATGCATTGCGCTTAATACTTCATGTGGAGAGTTAGTAGGACCCGGGATATAAAGATGGTTACGACCAGCCATTGAAATGCCTCTTAAAAGGTTAAAATTATTGGAAAAATTGTTCAATGATGACATATAAGTGATAGTTCATCAAGCGCTGAAAAAATTGATTGTGGCCAGGGAGAAAAGAAATAGCATGGAGCTTTTTTTATAAAGCTGAATATCTTTTTTAGTTTTTACTCTTGTATGCTATCGAGTAAATCGAGCATGGGCTGTTGGTTAATTCTTATATCACCACTTTGGGGACGATCAAGGTCAATAATAATGGTAGCAAGTGCTGTAAACGCCAAAATTAAAGGGATTACAGCAATGAGTTTGCGTGATTTACTAAATCCAACCTGAGCCGCCCATAGTTATCATGGTGAGTGCTGTAATAGTGAAAAGCGTTAGCCAAATGCTATCGGGGATACGATTATATAATCCCGCAATTAATCTGCCTTCATGTATGTCAATGATGCTGTTGGCGGCATGAATCATTAAAGAAGTATTGATGCCTTCATTACTTTTTGCTGCTGATACTACCTGATACCATAGCAGCTTATGTATTTCGGTTGATCTTTTGATAAGTTTGTCAATATCGTCAGAATTTATCGCCTGTAAGCGAACCTTTACATAGTCGCGCAATAATGATTTAACCGGTGCCTGGAATTGCTCTTTAAGCAAGTCAGCGCGTAAATAAGCAGTGCCAATGGCGTTTGCTTCATTAAGCACAAACTGTCTTCTTTCGTTGTATTGTGTCGCGGCTATGGAAAATGTAAGGGCGAGGACAAAACCTAGCATACCTAAAATACCGCCGACCATAGAGCCTACATTACTCACACTTTCTTTTTCGTAACGAGCACGACTACTGAATTGATAGCCTACTTCAAAAAACAGCAGCATGGACAGGGCTATGCCAAAGTATATAGTCAGTATCGATAAGGAATTGATTAGGCTTTGGATCATATGCTTATGCTAATTGAGTGGTGTATTAATTGTTTACAAAGTAATTGGCCGCTTGATTTATTAGCATACCTATATTTTTCATGCGCAGAGTTATTGTGTTCGGGTAAATATTGATGGCTACGATCAGTCATCGGGATGCCTCTAGAGAGGTTAAGATTACGGTGGAATTTTTTAGTAATGACATAGAAAAGGGTCGAAGTCATTTGTAAAAAAAACAGCCGTCTAAGAAGTTGCACGAATATCAAGTCCTCGCCGTGCGCAGTATCTACACTGCAAATAAAAGTTTTTTTACTAAGCCTGCCTGCGACCTGAAAAGCTACACACTTAGGCATAGAGAGCATTAAGTTACCGTTCTCTGTGAGCTTTGTATCTGGGTACTTTCGTCTGATAAGTTACCGTGTTATTATTAGCTTTTATTAGAAAATAATGGATAGTGCAATGAAAAAGATTATAACAGGCCTATTACCTGCTTTGTTAGCTTTAGCAGTATTTGATGCAAACGCAAGATATGTTCCTTATACAGGCTCGGCTCAAAAGAGTTCAACTAAAGAGTATGACCAGAATATGGATGGATATATTACTGCGGATGAAGTTGAAGTAGAACTTCGAGAAGATGCGATAGATAAAGCGATTGAAATGCAGCAAAAAGGCAAGTCTCAAAAAGCTATCAACGAAGTGATCATGGATATGGAAGATAGTATTGAACAGGATGCTGAAAAAATCATTGATAAAATGGACGCAGATGATGATGAGTTAGTTGAGCCCGAAGAGCAATAAATAATATTACTCTAGATTTTAATGTAGCTTATCTACTGAAGCTACATTAAGATCAGCATCTGCAATCCCCCGTATCAAATCTCAGTTTCACTCAAATAACACCCTGGATCTTCAGCCCACGCATCACCATAAACCTGCTGTGCTCTAACTCTGGTATTGCCATTGCAAATATTTTGATAAGAACATGTACCACAACGTCCTTTTAATGGACGCGGTGATTGTTTTAATCCCTTCATCAACGGGTCTGAGATATCTTGCCATATTTCCGAAAAAGGGCGTTGCTTAACATTACCTAAATCATAATGCCACCAGAAAGTGTCTGGATGAACATTGCCCAAATTATCAATATTGGCGACATTAACTCCAGATGCATTGCCGCCCCACTGTTCCAGTTTGCTTTGCAGATGCGCGGCTTGTTGAGGAAAATTTTTGCGCACCCAGTGTAAAAAATAAACTGCATCGGCATCATTATTGCCGGTAACAATTTCTCTGTGTATTCCTTGCTGTTCCCATTGCAGGCACTTTTCAAATAGCAAATCCATTGCTTCACGAGTCATGCTAAAAAAGGCATCACTTTTACGGTTTTTATTACCCCGCCCGCCATAATTAAGATGTGATAAATAAAATTTATCAATATCTTTTTCATCCATTAAAGCAAGCATGGCCGGGAAATCATGCACATTATCTTGCGTAAGGGTAAAGCGAATACCCGCTTTAATGCCTTGTTCACGGCATAGTTCTATACCGCGTACCGATGCATCAAACGAGCCTTGTTGTTGACGAAAATTATCATGGGTCGCCCCTATGCCGTCTAGACTAACGCCAACATATTGATAATTGATGGCGGCTATTTGCTGGATATTTTGTTCAGTAATCAGCGTGCCATTACTGGAAAGGGCGACATAAAAACCCATATCTCTGGCGCGTTGAGAAATAGTAAAAATATCGGGGTGTAATAGGGGTTCACCGCCAGACAGGATAAGCACGGGTACCTTAAATGCATGCAAGTCGTCCATCACCTTAAATATCGACTCGGTACTTAGCTCGCCTGGAAAATCAATATTCGCTGAGGTGGTGTAACAGTGTTTGCAGGTGAGATTACAACGCCTGATCAGGTTCCAGATAACTACTGGGGCGGCTGGTTTTCTGACTGCCTTAAGAGGTGTCGGATGCAATACTTCACGCATAAATTGACTAAGACGGAACATTGTTTTTGATCCTTAATCCGGTTTTTTTCAGAATGCGCGTGCTGTATAGCACTTCATACGCGCGACAATGTTCGCCGAGTAAACCGGCTATTTGCTGAATTTGTAGTTCGGCGGCTTCTGCTGTTTTGCCATGAACCATGGCAAATAAATTGTAAGGCCAGTCCGGTAAGTGACGTGGTCTATGATAGCAGTGACTAACAAATTCCAGCGTGCCTATTTTTTTACCTAACTCATCAATATAGGCATCGTCGATATCCCATACGGTCATGCCATTATGTTTATAGCCTAATTTATAATGATTAGGAATCGCACCGATACGACGAATTATGCCTCGCTCCTGCATGTGTCTTAAGCGTTGCATTAAGTCATCGCTGCTAATGCCAATCTGTTCAGCAAGGCTTTGGTAAGGCTCGGGTGTTAGTGGCAATCCGGCCTGGCTAGCGCTGATAATTTTGCGGTCTATATGATCCATCAGGCTTCCAGTTTTAAGCCAACAAAGTATTCTTTTATTTTTGGCATATTGTAGACGGTTAATCTGGTCTGGGTCTCAATTTGGCCAATCACTTGCTGAATCTGTTCCGGCGTTTCGGTGGCTAGCACAAACCACATATTTAATACGTGTTCGCGGGCATAATTATGGGCGACTTCAGGAAAGGCGTTAATAATCTCAGCGATAGCATCGTAGTTATCTTCTGGTACTTTGATGGCAGCCAAGGTCAGTGCGCCACCCATATGTTCAGCATGAAACAGTGGGCCAAAACGGGATAATATGCCTTTATTTAATAATATCTGTAAGCGTTCAATTAATTCCTGTTCGCTAATGTTCAAGGTCTCGGCAATATTTTTGTAGGGTGAAGAGCAGATAGGAAAGCCATCTTGTAGGCTGTTAATAATCGCGCGGTCTATATTGTCCATTTTTACTTATTTGCTGAGATTTGGGCGGGAAAATAAATGGCACCGCGTTGCTTAAAACAACGACGGCTAAATAAAATATCATGTGCATAGTTTTCTAAAGCGCAGCTTTCAATTAAATAGCCTAGTTGTTGTAGTACTTTCTCGCGGGATTTGCCGTGGATCATGCAAAACAGGTTATACGGCCATTGTTCGCCGTGGCGCGGACGTTGATAGCATAAGTTAATAAACTGAAACTGACTGACCTGCAGCCCCATTTGATTAACTAGCGCATCGGGGATATTGAATACCACCATGGCATTTGACTGATAGCCTAGGCGCCGGTGTTTGACGATCACACCGAGTCGTTTAATTAAACCTTGTTGTTTGAGCTTGCTAAGGCGCGAGATGACTTCGTCTTCATCTAAATTCAATTGTTCGGCAATTAGCGCATAAGGGCGCGAAGCAATCGGCAAGCCTTCTTGCACAGCAGCTACTAATTGTAAGTCTATGGCTTCGATCATGCGTTAACAAGAAGAGAGCATTCTTGACTTTCTGCTTTAGGTTCTAAATCCAGTTGAAAGCCCAGGTTTATAAAATAATCTTGCAGTAATGGCAGTTGCATAGTTTTAAAGTCAGTTTGTATTTCGATTTGTTGAATAACGGCCGCTAAATGTGCTGGATCACTTGCGATCAGCACAAACCAGAGGTTAAAGTGGTGCTCGCGCTCATAATTGTGATTCACTTCGGGGAATTCACTGATGATATGGGCGATTTTACTCAGTTGTTGCTGTGGGATTGCCATGGCAACTAAGGTGCTGATACCGATATGATTGGGCTGGATAACAGGTCCAATACGACTAATGAAATCTTGTTCTGATAGGACAGAAAATGCTGCGAGGACTTCATCTTCGCTCACCCCTAAGGTATTCGCAATATCCAGGTAGGGTGTAGGCGATAGCGGGAAGTCTTGCTGAAATTCATTGAGCAATTGTTTGTGTAGTGGGCTGAGCATTTTTATTCAACGATGTATTATTGTTTTTATGGTGTTGTTATTGAATTTTAGATCATTTTTTGTATTTCTACTGTATTCATAGTGACTAAGCTTTCGCTGGTAACCGATTAGGCATTGCGCTTACAATCCCATCTTATGCGCCCTTGAGCTAAAAAATATACCGCTGGGCTTATTAGCTGGTAAGCGCGTTATTTCTTTAAAGCTGCCAGTATCGTAAACAATGACTTGATTATCATCGCGGGCTGAAACCCATACATGCTCACCACGTGGGGTGAATTCCATATGTAATACTGCTTTTCCAGGTGTTAAAGACTGTATTATTTGCAAATCTTTAGCATCAATTACTTGCACTCGGGCATTGTCTGGGAACGCAAAATTAACCCAGATTTGCCGACCATCTGGGCGCGCCATAACAAATACTGGTTGACCAATAACCGGAATACGTTTAACTAATTGCCAGGTGTTTTGATTAACCACTAAAACTTCATGTTGGCCGACAGCGGGTACAAACATTAAATTACCTGCCATAGCCCAGCCTTCTAAATGCGGCATTTTATACACCGGCATTTTTTCATCCTGTTTACCGTAATCGGGTAAGATGCGTTTTACACCTTTTTCTGGTGACCACAGATCTAATAAGGCTAAACCACGATCACCAAATAAACCGGCAATATAATAACGCCCATCAGGGGAAAGCAGAGCATCATAAGGTTGTTTGCCTATATCTTTGAATTTATGAATTTTAGGCTGGGTTGGTTCTTTAATATCAGCGATCCAGATTTCACCGGCATCAAATAAGCTGAAAATAAATTTCTGATCAGGCGCATCGACTAAGCCAACCACTTTGGATAATTGCTTATCGCCATATAGCGCAGGAATATCGGCTACTAATTCCAGTGTTGTAGATGAGAAAATCTTTACGCCGCCAGGGGTATAATTGGAGACCGCGATGAATTTTCCATCTTGTGATATAGCACCTCCAATGCTATTGCCTGCCTGAATAATTCGCTTGGCTACTTTATTTCCTAATAAATCTATTTTAGTCAGGCCACCATCACGGCCAAAGATAAAAGCGTATCGGGCATCTCGGGAGAATACAACAGAAGCATGGGACAGGTCACCTAATTCTGTAATTCTACTCAAGGAATTGTTATGGGTGGTATTTACAATTTGTACCGCCGCTGGTTCTCTTTCAATAATCACACCCAAGTCACCTGTGCCAAGTAATTCAGCGTATGTGCCTGAAGAAAATAATAGTAAGCTGAGCAAGGGTATTAGGTGTTTCATAGGGTATTTAATAATGCATTGTGTCAACGGTCTAGTTCCTGACTATTTCATGTGTTGTTACCTTAAAAAAACATGAAGATATTAGTATTTTTACTTGATTATCTTTATGCGCCTCAGGGTAATAAAAAACAGTTAGGCGGCTTATTTTGACCACGGCATAATAGGAACTGTCGATATACTATTAGCGGGTGCTCCATCAATTATTTTCCGGCTGATGGCAAGATAAATAAGAGTATTACGTTTTTTATCAAATATCCGCATTACACGCGTTTCTTTAAAAAAAAGTGAAGTATCTTCACTGAAAGCAACTTCTTGTTCAGGTAGTTTGGAATCAATAATGATCTCACCTATCTGACGGCAATCCAGAGAAAATTGAGCAGGATCTTCGGCTAAACCAAAAGTGCCTTTAATCCCGCCTTTTTTAGCCTGACTCATATAGCAACTAACGCCTTTAACTTTTGGATCATCATAAGCTTGCACACATACTTTATGATTTGAGCCAATTAGTTTCCAGGATGTAGTAACGCAGTCAACTTCTTCAGCATGAATATTAACAGTCATTAAGCTAGATAGAAGTGCTAAAAGTGTGAGATTTTTTTTCATAATTGTTCCTTGCTTATATAGTTAATTTTGAGAACTAGTGGACCAGAGCCCGTTTTACAGGTTTCTTTAGTAATTCTTGCACTAACCAGCGTGTTTCGTCTACTGAAATAAAAGGTTTCCACGGCGGCATCGCAGTTCCTTTGCGGCCATTTTGTATTGTTGCTATTAAATAATCATCTGACTTGTTAACTAAATTTTGCGCTAATAAAGGCGGTCCCAAACCGCCTTTTAATGTGAGTCCATGGCAAGAGCCGCAATCATGCTTAAGCATGTTGCGTAACTCTTTTTGCCTATCCTGAGGAGGATCAATCGAAAAAGCAGGGGCTGAGCAGAGTAAACTTAAGCATATAAATAGATAACGAATCATTGTTTAGGCATTGTCGGTCGGTTTAGCGTAATGAACCCGATTTTGTTATGCGCCAAAGGTTAAGGCTTCAAGCGGCTATAATAAGAGGCAATATTATTAATATCCCGATCCGATAAAGAGCCGGCGATATTATTCATAATCTCAGACACGCGCGTTTTATCACGATACTGTTTTAAAGCGCTTTCCAGATAAGCTTCATCACGTCCAGCCAAGGGAGGAAAGGGCGCTTCGGCACTGGTCTTGCGTATGCCGTGACATTGCGAACAAACCGCAGCTGCTTTAGATTCTCCGGCATAAATATTGGCCGCCTGACTCGCTACACTAAAGCTAAAAGCGAGTAGCGCAGCAAGGGAATAAGTAAATAGTTTCATTAGTCTTACTCCATTTCGTCAGGTGATAATCCACGAGTCATATATTTCACACGTCCGCGAGAGAAAATACCTGCAGGGCTTTCCATTTGTATAGAACCGGTTTTTTGCAATGAAGTTGAATCGTAAACTACGACTTCATCACCCGCATAACCGGCACTGACATATAAAGATTTACCATCAGCACTGTATTCAGGAAAATAAGCATGTCCGCCGACATCCAGTGTTTTTACTACTTCCAATGATTTTTTGTCAATTAATTGAATCGTGCGTGCGCGTCTGTCTTTGGTGATAATATCCACCGCTACATAAGGTGCATTGGCATGGGCTGCTGGTGATTCAGTACCGCCAGAAACAGGAACTTGTTTAACCAGTTCCATGGTGTCTAAATCCCAGACACTGACCACGGTTTTATCACATGTACCGAAGTTAGTGCCAAAACCCAAGGTACGGCCATCAACCTTAACCGCTGCGCCACCACCCACATGTGGTACACAACCCGCCGGTAATTTTTTAATAATTTCACGTTTCTCTAAATCAATAGCAGCAACGATGCTGTCGTCATAAGAGGCAATCATTAATTTTTTACCTTTATGCGTCAAGAAGGCATCATGTAAATGACGACCCACATTTTTGATTTTAGTTACAGGAAAGTCATCTTTTAAATCCACTACCCAGACTTGACCGGCATTTTCTAAAGCGATGGCGAAAATATCAGCATACGGAGTACCAATGATCATGCCTGAATCAGAACTAACCATGTTACCGTCGGGATCGATACCTTCTAATTCAAATTGTTTTAAAGGCTCTAAGGTTTCTGCATCTAATATAACAGCGTTATGCGGCACAAATGAACCGGCCATCAGATACTTACCATCACGCGAAATGCCTATGCCAGGGCCATTCCAGCCGGTTTTAATGCTGCGTACCGCTTGCATAGTATATAAATCAACTTTATAAATTTCTGCCGTATCAGTTTTTACATAAGCCCAACGCTCATTTGCGGGACTAAACTCGATTATATGTGCTGCAGTCACTGTGGGCACGACGCCGATTTGCTGGTGTGTTTTGCTATTGATAAATACTGCTTCCGAGCCATCCCCGCGACCATACTTGCCACGCGCAGCAACTCCGATAATATCGTCCATGCTGTCGATTTTAAAAGTCGGTTTATTAGGCAATTTTGATTCGTCTTTAACATAGACTTTTAAAGACGCTTTCATATCTTTAATAGTGAAGGCCGGATTGGCTAATTTTGGTGTGCTTTGTAAATGTTTCACCATGTCGCGGATATCGTTATCGGATAAACGACCGAAGAACGGAGGCATTAAAGTTTCAAAACTACCGGTCATAATTAAGGTACGCAAAGCCGTCGGGCTACGACCTTTTAAGGTTTCGGAATTCAACGCCGGAGCTAAATAACCGCCATGATCTGAGCCATGACAACTGGCGCAGTTATCTTGATAAAGCTGATGCATTTTATGACTGTCATCAGCTGCGGCATATGCATTAGCCGATGTGAAGAGTACGCTGATGCTAGTGGCTAAAATGGATTTTTTAAGGGTTGTTATTTTTAGTTCCATGTGAATTCCTGTTGCCTGTAGAGATAATAATGAGTCGATATTTATTATTCGTAGTTAAACCATGGAGGTAGATTATACGCACCTTTTAAATCAAGTCAAACAAATATCGGATCGATATTTGTTTGACTTGATCGATTTGTTTGTTTATAGTATCGATTCAATATCAATAAAAAGAGGACTTGAAAATTATGAGTACTGCAACTTTTTATCATGCGGGGTGTCCTGTGTGTTTAGGTGCTGAACAAATGCTAGCTAATGCAATTGATAGCAAAAAATATACTATTGAAAATGTGCACTTAGGTACGCAGGCGAAACGTATAAAAGAAGCAGAAGAAGCGGGTGTTAAATCTGTCCCCGCTCTCGTGCTTGACGGAGAGGTATTCCATATTAACTTTGGCGCAGCTATTGCTGACTTGAAAAATTAGAGGCTAACGAAAATGACTGAAGAAACACAAGAAAAAGATTATTCTGTTTATTATATTGCATTGATCGCGATTATTGCTGTTAGTGTTCTATTGACAGTAAAAAGTAGTGAATCAGATAAATTTGCACCCATCAAAGACCAAATCAACGAAGAACACCGGCTCATGAATATTCGTGTATTAAATTAATTCCTCATAATTAATTAACCAATCATTCACATAGAACAATAAATACGAGTGGAGAACAACTATGAAACTAAAACTTATCGGGACCTTACTAGCATTGTCTTATTTTTCTGGTCCGGCCTTTGCAACTGAATATATTTATCGAGACTTAATGGGAAATACTCTACCTTCTGTAAAATGCGAGTCATTAGCGGATGCTAAAGTGAGCGCACAAAAGCCTTACAAGTTCAAAAGTTATTCAAAAAAATTCTGTCAAACTCAAGGATATGGATGGCATGTCGCGGAAATAAAAGATAATGGTGAGGTGGCTTGTAATGAATGTTCAGATGAAAAAGGCCTACAAAAATGCTATGTAAAAGATATTACTGTTTCCTGCAAACGTATTAAGCCGGGGTCAGTAGGAATGCTTCCAGGGAAAGGCTAAGGGGATTCATCAAATACTTCAACAATTTATTTATTGGGAGGGCGTACGGTCTGTCTGTGTTGCGCAGGCAATCTGCAGGAGATCCCAAGATGAAAATAGTGTGTTATGCATATTCCTAAGCTGTAGGGTATGAAAAGAGGTCTTTAAGGCCTCTTTGTCCTTATCAACACTCACAAATTATTTAATTTAGCTTCTCCTTTGTTAATAAGTATATTCAGCCGGTTGAGTGCTGACATTCTAAGGCTTATATTTCTGGAAGAGCATGGTATGATGAAAAAAATAAACAAATTCATCATTTACTAGAGTGTGAAGATTTAAAAATTATTTTTTAGTTTTCATCAAGGTAATGACTACATTCTTATTACATAGCCCAGGCGCATTGCTTTAAACATTTGCAAATCCATATAAAAGTTATACAAAAAACAGAAATCTTCGAGTTTGTAAGGTGCATGTCTGCATTAATTCGTTCTGAACAACGCAAAAAATGTACAGAACTTAGGTTGCAACTTGTGCATTATGAAACATTAGATTATTTATCTCATTCTAGCCAATATACTGATACACCGGCTGCTACAGCGTCTTATTTTGGCATGACACGAGGAACAGTTTCTCAGTCCTTGATTGTTCTGGAAAAAAAAGGTTATTTAGAAAAAAATAAGGATGCAATAGATAAGCGCCTGATTCATGTTAATTTGCTTCCTGCAGGGTTTGCTATTTTAAAAAAGGCTCGTACAACTGAGTTATTAACTAAAGCAACAGCTATTCTTCAACAAGACGGGTCTGTCCCTATCGATAATAACATTTTTGTTTCTACACTCAATGCTTTAAAAAAAGCATCAAGCTCTCAACCTTACATATTAGGTAAAAATAATAAATTTAATACCATGAGAAAGCCGAATGTATTTGATTTGATTGAGTGTATGGCTGCATTAATTCGCTCGGAGGAGCGTAAAAAGTGTACAGAGCTGAAATTGCAGCTGGTGCATTTTCAGGTTTTGGAGTATTTATCTTTTTGTAATAAATACAGTGACACTCCGGCCGCTATTGCAAATTATTTAGGAATGACCCGAGGAACAATTTCTCAGACATTGATTATTCTTGAGAAAAGGGCTTTTATTAAAAAAAATCAGGATATTTCAGATAAGCGGGTCTTTCATATTCAGTTACTGGCTAAAGGTCTAAATACCTTAAATAAAGCAAAACCAACGGAGCTATTTCAAAGAGCAGCTAGAATCCTTCAAGAGAATTCGCCAATAGAGGGTGGTGAAGACATTTTTATTGAGGCTCTTACCGCATTGCAAAAAGCCAACGATTCAAATTCTTTTGGTGTCTGTAAAACATGCAAAAATTTTACCAGAAAACCAAAAGGCTTTTTCTGTGAGCTAACACAGGAAAAATTAAGCAAAAAGGATAGTGAGAAAATTTGTCAGGAACATTTACCTATTTAGGACATCTTTCATTGGTCAATTTACACTTTCATTTCATTAACTTTGTCATTCCCGAGTGTTTTTATCTGGAATCTCTTTGTCTGCGCAAGATTCCTGCTAGAAGCATGCAGGAATGACGATAACTCACCCTAAAAAGGGTAAACTACTTTTAGCTCCAAATGAAGGATGCCCTATTTAGCTTGATATTTCTGTAGATTATTTTGGCTTTGTCACCGTTAAATGTGTGATCCCTATTTAATGCGGCTTTGAGAATATGCTGTAATGAACATGAAATAAGGCTTCTCAATGAAACACAAAGTGTTTCAATACTTTATGATGACATAGCTTTATTTTTTGATCGATACTACAACATTTTTATTAAATCTGAGTTTTCCTGGAGAATTTTCTTTTACTATCCTTAACCCAACTTCGCAACTTATTTAAAAAATTATCTATATCAATAATTTAGTATCGAGTCATTTTCCAGTTGGCACTACAGGTTTTCGCGTCAAATTACCCCCAAATAACAATGATTTGTGTGAAATCTTGAAAGTTAGCGCCATTTTTTGAAATGAATGATTTGTGGTGCCAACTGAAAATATGAACTTATTGATTAATATGAATATTCTATTTTAAGCACGAAGATGGTTAAGGCTCGACTGAAAATAATCAGTAAATTAAAATAGCGATTCAATACTATTTTTCATGTTCGCTAGAAAATTAAAATGAATTAGTCAAAGTAATGCTTTGACTAATTTAAAAACATTAAAACTGGCTGTCGCAATAATTAATTCTTTCAAAGCAGTAGATGTTCATGAGTAGTTAATTCAAATAGCTGAGACCAGGATTTTTTTCAGCATTTGTATATCAGTTATCAGTCATTCGTATAAGAATCGGAGAAATCAGTGATTAAGCTTAATAAATTATTGAGTTGTTTATAGTTATAATAACAGCAGCGTTTTGCTGATGGATAATTTAAGTTACATGGCTATTTAAAGAGAAAATATAATAATGATAAAAAAATCTTCTTTAACAGATAACGACTTGCTGTTGAGTTTTAAAGCAAGTCTGCGTTATGACTTACCTGCAAGTATTATTGTTTTTTTAGTAGCATTACCATTGTGTCTTGGCATTGCACTTGCCTCAGGGGCGCCTTTGTCTGCAGGTTTAATAGCAGGAGTAATCGGGGGGCTCGTCGTGACTAGTTTTAGCGGCTCAGCGCTGGGCGTTAGTGGCCCATCGGCGGGTTTGGCTGTGATAGTCCTTGCTGCTATCCAGGAATTGAGTTTTGATGCAGTACTACTTGCTGTTGTTTTAGCCGGGATTATTCAGTTCATCTTAGGAAATATCGGGGCGGGTATAATTGGTTATTATTTTCCTTCAGCGGTGATTAACGGTATGTTAGCAGGTATTGGTATTATTATTTTCCTGAAGCAGATTCCTCATGCAATGGGCTATGATAAGGATTATGAGGGGGATATCACATTCTTTCAGAATGATGACTATACAACTTTGTCAGAATTACAGCATATGTTTGATTTTATTGCTCCTGGAGCGGTTGTTATCAGTTTGGTTTGCCTGGGGATTTTACTTTTATGGGAAACAGACTGGATTAGACGGTACCGGTTTAGACAATGGATACATGGTGCAGTGTTAGTGGGCATCACGGGCGTGTTATTGAATCAGTTGTTTATATCTATATATCCGGAATGGGCTTTGAGTGGAAATCACCTGGTCAGATTACCCGTTGCGGAATCGCTGAAAAATGTGTTCAGTTTATTTACACTGCCTGATTTCAGCCAAATCAATAATCCTGCAATTTATCCTGTCGCCATTACTATTGCAATTATAGCTAGTCTGGAAACTTTGTTGTGCGTTGAGGCGGTTGATAAACAGGACCCTTATAAACGGTTGACTTCAAATAACCGGGAGCTTAGAGCACAAGGTATCGGTAATATCTGCTCAGGTTTAATCGGGGGGTTACCAATGACTCAGTTGATCGTACGCAGTTCGGCTAATATTCAATCGGGTGGTCGTACTAAAATGTCTTCTTTTCTGCATGGTATTTTTCTTTTAATAGTGGTGATATTGATTCCTGATGTAGCTAATATGATCCCCTTAGCTAGTTTAGCGGTTATTTTACTGGTTGTAGGTTATAAATTAGCCAGTCCAACGTTGTTTAAAACCATGTACCAGGTAGGTTACTTTCATTTCATTCCGTTTGTTGCTACTATTTTGGGATTGATTTTTTCTGATATGTTGACAGGTATCAGTATAGGATTGGTTTTTGCTTTGTCGTTTATTTTGCTAGAAAATTTGCAAGTGGGATTTCATATACATGAACAAAACAAGTTAAATAAAACAATTATTACTTTATCGGACAATGTTTCTTTTCTAAACAAGGCTAATATACTTCGGGTATTGAGTAATTTTCCAAACAAATCAGATGTTGTTATTGATGCCACTTATGCAAAATATATTGATTATGATGTCTACGAAGTAATTCAAAATTTCACAGTGGATGCCCGGCGCAAGGGTATTAATCTGGTGATACAAAACTTGCGGGGGTTTGGCTTTTTAAAACCTGTTGAACGTGCTTTACCGGTTACTAAAGAGTCCCAGCAGGCATTAATGCCGACAGACGTGCTGACTATATTGAAATCGGGCAACAGTCGTTTTGTCAATAATCTTAAAAACAATCGCAATCTTCTGGAGCAGGCTAATGAAAGTATAGAAGGCCAGTTTCCTATTGCCATTATCCTAAGCTGTATCGATTCGCGTACTTCTGCTGAATTGATTTTTGATCAGGGCTTGGGCGATGTCTTTAGTGTCAGAGTCGCCGGAAATGTAGTCAATGATGATATTCTGGGTAGTATGGAATATGCCTGTAAGGTGTCAGGATCTAAATTAGTTGTGGTCTTGGGACATACCCACTGTGGTGCCATTAGAGGTGCCTGTTCGGGAGCCGAACTAGGCCATTTGACTGGCTTGCTGGAGAAAATACAGCCTGCAGTTGAATCAGTTAAAATAAGTAAGTTTGCTAAAAATGATAAGCTACACTGCTCGTTAGAAGACCAGGTGTCTGAGCGTAATGTCGAAATGATGGTCGAGCAGGTTAAAAAAAGGAGTGAAGTATTAGCTGAAATGGAAGCAGGGGGTGAGATTAGTATAGTTGGAGCAATGTATAATATAGAAACAGGTATAGTTGAGTTTTATAAGTAAATATGCACGGCTCTAAGGCAATTAGGCAAGTGCACTAAGAATAAGTAGTAGCTTATGAAGCTTACGGCTCATCACGTACCCTGATAAAAACCGCAAATCTTGGGATCCCCCTAGCCGTAACCCCCTGATAACGAAAACTAATAGTACTGCCAATAGCGGGAGGGCTTTCCCGGTCTTTGTAGCTAAAGCCACTGCCGATAAAAAATACTTTACCCGGGTCAGATCTGACCTTAATTGCCCCCATTTTACCAGTAAACTGTCCTTTCCCCGCGCGATAACCAATAACTACGGCTTCTGCATCAGAAAATAGCTTTAGTTTCAGTAAGTCATTACTCCGGCCACTACGATAGATCCCCTGTTTATGATGCAGCATGATTCCCTCGCCTCCCTTGTTTGTAATGGTTTTAAGGTGCTGCATCAGCTCTTTATTTGTAGCTAACTGGTATTGAGGAATAATGCTTAGGTAGGGCGTCTGTATTTGCTCATCAATACTGCGCATAACTGCAAGCCTATCTGAAAAAGGTCCTAGATAATCCGGCAGATCAAATACCATAAACTTGATTTTCTTCCAGCCTGAGTGTGGCTTTAATTTTTTGATAATCGACACTGTTTGCTGGTATTTTCCTCTTGCTATCCATAACTCCCCGTCTAAAGGTATGTCAGGAAATCCATCTACAAACCAATCTGGAGCGACAAATGTTATACCGCCCCGGGAAATTAGCTGATGTCCATTCCAGCGGGCACGCACACCATCAAGTTTTTCGCTTACCCAGTAATCAGTTATTGCCACAGATGGCTGAAAGGTTTTAGCCAGCATAAGCTCCGGTTTTTCAATTGCCAGTGCTGATGATGAAGCTAATAGTAAACTTAGAAAAAAGGTTCTAGAGGCATTAATTAATTGAGTAAGTAAAGTTCTAAAATAATTGATATGTCACCGTTAAGTGTCGAATTTAATGCAGCAGCAAAGGCGTATTAGTTAATTTAGCTTATTCAATACAGGAAATAGTGATGCAAGCAGTGGTTTTTTAGATTTCATTTTTAACTTCAGTAAGAGGGATGAGAACTACTTTCTTTACACTTAGGAACGAGAATTCAATAATGCCCGAGTCTGACTTGTCTTTTATTTCACAGCCGCGCTAGAAAACCAGTTGCGTAACCTGCGCAGTATGCCTGTTTTCCTAACACGCCTGTGAAGCAAAATCCTGCGCTATATTTTCGGGTATTATTAAACCCTCGTTCCTTAAGTCTTATCCTAAACGAGGAAAGTATTGTTGTTAGTTACATGCAGAGGACGTACTCTTATTATACGAATTCAGCTAAGTAGAAAAAGAGGAACCTAAAATAAATAATAGAAATACAACTTTAATGGATAAGCGGTGTTAAAAAATACAGTAGCTGAGCAGGAAGTCAACATCTGTATCTGCCTGTTTAGGCCTGATATTACCAGTTGACGGGCACATAAAGCGTGTCGTGAAGCGATGTTTTCCGCCACTAATTTCAACAAAATAAGGAATGGTACTTAATAATTTGATGATAACTATCTGGTAGGGTTGGGTCTGGTCCAGAGTTGCCTGATAAAAACCCAGATGTGCTGTTTTATTTGTTGTGTCGCTACTTAATCGAATGAAATTCAGGATTAAGTCGACTGCTGTCCGAATGGGAGAAAATATGCTTATCCACATATTTAAATCTTTATTTTGTAGTTCTTTATCTTGTTCTAGCCAATAGTGATAAGACGGCAGGTCGAATGAACAAGTACCACCAGGAATGTTACTGCGTTGGCAAATGGTTTGAAATAAGTCACTTTTCATGCTGAAAATGTCAACTTTCCCACTGGTTGCATAGAGGATTTTACTGGTTGAGTTTAAATCATCCAGGATTTTACGTAGCATTTTGGTATCTACGCCTTCGTGGCTTGAAAGTTGATTTAGTCTGTTTGAATGGCGTTCCAATTCTTTAAGCGTTTCGGCTTTTATGTCATGGCGGCTAAGAACTTGTAAAATTTCAACTAATGTATTAATTGTTGCCCGTTTATCCCATATGCTGGAGCCTGCAATAAAATGGTCTAGTTGTAAAAAAAGTTGCTCTAGGCGAATGAATGAACGCATGCGTTCATTCAGAGGAAATTCGTAGCTGATATATTCAGTAGTCACTGGCTTGTTTAAGAAATCGGTTGTGTAAGGTGTTAACTTGTCGGCCTAGATAGGTGAATCCCATAGTATTATAAATAATACTGTCTGCATTTACTAAGCGCTCTCGTCTGCTCACTTGACTGTTTATGATAGCAGTAATTTGTGTGTCACTGAGCTTATCGCGTAATTTTACTCTATTAATCTGCATTTCCATAGGGCAGTCAATGACTAAAATATGATCAACCAGAGATTGCATCCCAGTCTCTATTAACAGGGGGACTGAAATAATGGCATAAGGGCTAGTCAGCTGACTTAATTGCTGGTTAATTTCCGCATAAACTAAAGGATGTAAAGTATTTTCAAGTAAGCGTTTTTTTTCCGGATCCTGGAAAATACAATCACGCAGATGACTTCTATTCAAGCTTCCATCAGGGTTGATACAGCGTGTTCCAAAATCAGTTTCAATTTGTTGTAATGCTTTTTGACCAGAAGTGACTAGCTCATGAGCGATTTCATCGGCATCAATGACAGGAACGGCGTGTTGCTTAAATAAATCAGAGACGGTTGATTTGCCACAGCCAATACCTCCAGTAAGACCTACTTTAAACATAGGCGTTATATTAAACCGGCGTTTGATAAATACAGCGTATTAATTTGTTCACCCCATAATAAGGCGATCCAGCCAGCAATCGCAAGATAAGGCCCAAAGGGAATAGGAATATTTTTATCTCGTTGTACGAAAATAATCATTGAAGTGCCGACAATAGCACCCATTAAAGATGATAACAGGATAATCAATGGCAGATATTGCCAGCCTAGCCAGGCGCCAAATAATGCGAGTAGTTTGAAATCACCATAACCCATACCTTCTTTACCGGTCAGTAGTTTAAATAACTGATAAATAGTCCATAAGAATAAGTATCCGGCTATCGCCCCAATAATACTGGAAACTGGATCGGTGAAAATATTAAACAGGCTTAAAAATAAGCCTAGCCATAATATGGGTAATGTAATGTTGTCAGGTAATAATTGATGATCAAAATCAATCCCACTCAATGCGATTAAGGTCCAGGTAAGAATGAGGCCAAATAAGGTTTCTATTTGACTGCCTAGCAGGTAGGCAACAACGACAGATAAAACGCCAGTCAGCGCTTCAATTACAGGGTAACGTATCGAAATGCTGGTTTGACAATTAGCACATTTACCTTTTAGCAATAGATAGCTCAGTACTGGAATATTTTGTATCGCTTTTATTTCCGCATTACAAGCAGGGCAGTGGGAACCAGGTAGGGCAAGATTAAAAGTTTCCTCAGCTTGTCCGGAAACTGGAAGTTCAAGAAATTCCTGGCATTCTTGTTTCCAGCCTCGTTGCATCATGATAGGGAGGCGATATATTACAACATTGAGAAAACTTCCCACCATTAAACCTATGATGCCAATAATCGGGCAAAATAAAGCAGGTGAATTTAAAATAATAGAATATGGCGACATATAGCTTTAGAAAATAAGAAGTACTTGACAGGCTGGCTGTTGTTGGTTGTGCGTGTTATTTGTGTAGCCAGCTAGAACACAATTTCAGCTACCTGCACGACAGTATAAACTTGCTTTAACAACGAAACTGAGCCTTGTGAAGTATCAAGGTAATAAAAAATGAATAAGCCACCGAGTTTAAATAAATACAACAATTTCTCAGTGAGTTCTGTGTTAACAAAATATATCTATGCTGATTTTTTAACCTATAGCAGCTCCAAGCTTGAAGATCGGCAAATACATGGCGACAATTAACCCACCGACTAAAATACCCAGAATAACCATGATAAAAGGTTCCATTAAACTACTCAGGTTATCAACCAGATTATCAACTTCTTCTTCATAAAAATCAGCGACCTTATTTAGCATTTTATCGATAGAACCTGACTCTTCGCCAATCGCCAGCATTTGTATCACCATATGAGGAAACAAATTTGTCTGAGTCATTGAATATTGCAGGCTCTGTCCTGTAGCAACATTTTCACGCATTTGCATAACAGCGTTATAGTAAATGATATTACCCGTTGCACCGGCAACAGATTCTAAAGCTTCTACTAAGGGAACCCCTGCAGCAGACATAGTCGCTAAGGTTCTAGCAAAACGAGCAATGGCAGATTTATGCAGAATCATACCGATAATGGGTAGTTTCAATAGCGTGCGATCAAGAAGGAAATTGAATCTCTTGGAGCGCTTTTTGAAATACATAAAGGTATATACCACCGCAACGATGACGATGATGAAATAATAATAATTGGCAATCATCCAGTCAGAAATGCCCATCACCCATAAAGTGAAACTAGGTAAGTCAGCACCAAAACTGTCAAATAAATCTTTAAAAACAGGGACAACAAAAATCAACATGATAGCGGTTACGATAAAAGCAACAACAATGACCGCAATCGGATAAGTTAAGGCTTTTTTAATTTTTGACTTGATGGATTCGACTTTTTCTTTATAGGTCGCAATTTTATCCAGTAGGCTTTCCAGTATCCCTGCGTGTTCACCTGCTTCGACTAAATTGCAGTATAAGTCATCAAAATAGATAGGTCGTTTTCTAAGTGCCTGAGCTAACGTGTCTCCTTCTTCAATATCTTCTTTAATTGCCTGAAGCATGTCAGCCATTGTAGGGTTATCATGGCCTTTAGCAACAATATCAAAAGATTGTACCATTGGGATGCCTGACTCCAGCATGGTTGCAAGTTGTCTGGAAAAAACCGCAATATCTTTTGGACTAATTGATCTTTTGGCTTTAGAAAAAAGACTCTTCGGTTTTTTCCTTATAGCAATGATACGAATGCCTTGGCGGCGTAGTTCTGCACGCGCAACCGCTTCACTAATTGCTGCTTGTTCGCCTTTAATGACTTTGCCGCTTTTATCTTTGCCTTTCCAGCTAAAATCTATTTGCGCTACGTCTTGTGCCATAATTATTCTCTTGTTACTCGATCGATTTCTTCAATAGAAGTTACACCTTGCATAACTTTCAGTAAGCCTGATCGCCGTAGGTCATTAACTCCTTCCGATGCTGCTTGCTCAGCAAGTTGCATGGCATTACAGCCTTCCAAAATACGCCCACGCATTTGTTCACTGATGGGCATCACCTGATAAATCCCTACACGACCTTTATATCCAGCATTACAGTGTTCACAGCCTACTGCTTTGTATGCAATAAAAGTACCCACTTCTTGTTTTTTGAATCCAGCTTCCAGTAAAATTTTGTCCGGATATTTTGCATTAGTTTTGCATTTTTCACATAGACGCCTGGTCAGCCTTTGCGCCATAATCAGTAATACTGAAGATACGATATTAAAAGCTGGAACACCCATTTGCATTAAACGGTTCAGGGATTGTGGTGCATCATTGGTATGTAATGTAGATAAAACCATATGACCTGTTTGCGCGGCTTTTACAGCAATGTCTGCTGTTTCAAGATCACGAATCTCGCCGACCATAATAACATCAGGATCCTGGCGCAGAAAGGCTCTTAATGCAACAGGGAAGGTCAGGCCTGCTTTAACATTCATATTAACCTGATTAATGCCCTCTACAGTAATCTCAACTGGATCTTCAGCCGTTGAAATATTGCGTTCCATAGTGTTAAGAATATGCAAACCGGTATATAGTGATACGGTTTTACCACTTCCCGTAGGGCCGGTAACCAGAATCATGCCATATGGCTTCTGAATGGCATTAAGAAAGTGCTTTTTTTGCTCGGGTTCAAAACCAAGTTCTTCTATGCCCATCTCCGAGGTAGTGGGGTCTAATATACGTAAGACCACTTTTTCACCAAATAGGGTTGGGCAGGTACTTACACGAAAATCAACGGATCTATTTTTTGAGATTTTCATTTTAATGCGCCCATCCTGAGGGATACGACGTTCTGCTATGTCCATTTTGGCCATCACTTTTATACGTGAAATAATACGATGAGCTATATTTAGGGGAGGGCTGGCTATTTCAGATAACATGCCATCGCTTCTAAAGCGGATGCGAAAGCTTTTTTCATACGGTTCTAAATGGATATCAGAAGCACCTTTTTTAATAGCATCCAGAAAAACTTTATTGACAAAACGGACGATAGGAGCATCATCAATATCGCTAGTATCTTCTTCTATTACCTGGTTATTGCCATCGGTAATAATAATATTTTCAAGGTCCGCATCGAGCAAATCAGTCATTGAGGTATCGGCAGCCTCAATAAAGGACTCTATACATTTAGTAAGCTTATCTTCTTCAACCAGAATGGTTTCAGTATTTAAGCGAGTATGAAATTTAATATCATCCAGCGCTTGAATATTAGTCGGGTCTGATAAACCAATAAATAAGCGATTACCTCTCTGAAAAAGAGGCAAGACATGATGTTGGCGGATGAGTCTTTCGCTGACTAAGTTGTAGGGCAGGACAGTTTTATCTATTGCAGATAAATCAAAGAAAGGTACGCCAAATTTAGTGGAAATATGTTGCGCAATTACTCTTGCATCAATACGTTTGTTATTAACTAAATAACTAATAAGCGACACTTTGCTTTTTTGTGCTTCAATATTATTTTCTGCAGCTTCAGCTTCAGTCAATAAGCCTTCTTGTACAACGCATTTTAGTAGGCCACTAAATTGTATCTCTGCTGAATTTTCCGCCATAATATTAATAATAGTTATAGTTATTCATCCAATAAATATAGATGAAACATCATCATTAGCCAAGTAATTCATTCCTATTGATTAACTTGGAATTTTATCAAGGACTAGTATTGAAAGTAATTCTCTCGCTAGCAAAAGTAATCATTCTGGAAATTTTCTCAGCTAGTTTGATTGAGGAAGACGCAAGCAGAAATTGATATCTGAGTATCCCTTGCGTCTTTATAGAGCTAGAGTATTATCAAAGTTTACAAAAGTCGAATTTTTTGTAATTGCTCATTAAAATTAATCAGAGAGCTTTGTATATTAGCCAATTTCTCTTTTTCTTTGTCAATAACATCTGCCGGCGCTTTATCGACAAATTTAGGGTTATTCAATTTTCCTTCAATACGCGGTAAATCTTTTTCCAGCCTGGTGATTTCTTTTTCCAGACGGGCAATTTCCGCTACTTTATCAATTATACCGGCCATGGGGATAAGAATACGTAATTCGTCAACTAAAGTAATGGCAGACTCTGGAGCGGTTTCATTGGCTTCTAAGCAGGTAATTGATTCAATACGGCCAAGTTTTTGTAAATATATCTGAGCTTGTGATAGATATTGCTGGTCTGTTTCACTGATATTTTCAAGCAAAACTGGCAAAGGTTTGCCAGGGGCAATATTCATTTCGCCACGAATTCGTCGTACGCCTAAAATAAATTGTTTAGTCCATTCAATAGCGGCAATAGCTTGCTGGTCTATTTGTGTTGCATCAGATTCAGGGTAAGCCTGTAGCATTATCGTTGCAGCGTTTACCCCAGTTAATGGTGCTACACGCTGCCAGATTTCCTCGGTAATAAAAGGCATAATCGGATGCGCAAGACGCAATACTGTTTCTAAAACAGTTAATAATGTTTTACGGGTGCCACGTTGTAGTGCTGCGTTATCAGATTGCAATGAAATTTTTGACAACTCTAAATACCAGTCACAATACTCATTCCAGATAAATTCATAAATTTCTTGTGCTGCATGGTCAAAACGGTAATTTTCAATAGCATCGTTCGTAGTGGCAATAACCTGATTTAAACGCGATATGATCCATTTATCTGCATGGCTGTACTCCAGCTCACCTCCATTAACGCCACAGTCTTGTTCTTCAGTGTTCATAAGTACAAAACGTGCAGCATTCCATAATTTGTTACAGAAATTACGGTAACCATCTATACGGCCACTATCCAGACGAATATCTCGACCTGTTGATGCAAGTGAGGCAAAGGTAAAGCGTAGCGCATCAGTTCCATAAGAAGGGATACCTTCCGGAAATGCTTTACGGGTTGCTTTTTCGATTTTTTCCGCCAAGTGCGGTTGCATCATACCTGAGACACGCTTAGTGACTAAATCTTCTAAACTAATGCCATCAATTAAATCAATCGGGTCTAAGACATTACCTTTAGATTTAGACATTTTCTGGCCTTCGGCATCGCGTACTAGTCCATGTATATAAACCTTTTTGAAAGGCACATCACCCATGAATTTTTTACCCATCATAATCATGCGAGCAACCCAGAAAAAAATAATATCAAAGCCTGTGACTAATACCGCTCCAGGGTAATGCTGCTCTAGTTCTGGTGTCTTTTCAGGCCAACCCAAGGTTGAGAAAGGCCAAAGTGCTGAGGAAAACCAGGTGTCTAATACATCTTCATCTTGCTTTAACACATAGTCATCAGTCAGAGCATGTTTCTCACGAACGTCTTGTTCAGTGCGTCCAACATAAATATTACCCAATTCATCATACCAGGCAGGGATACGATGCCCCCACCAAATCTGCCGTGAAATACACCAATCCTGGATATTATTCATCCAGTCGTAATAGGTGTTTTTCCAGTTATCAGGAACAAATTGAATCTCGCCACTTTTAACTGCTTGCAAAGCTGGTTCAGCAAGGGGGGCAACTTTGACATACCATTGGTCTGTTAATAAGGGTTCTATAATGCTGCCCGAACGATCACCGCGTGGCACCATTAATTTATGATCGTCAATTTTTTCTAATAGACCTAGAGTATCCAGATCGGCTACGATTTTTTTACGTGCTGCAACACGATCTAGACCTATATATTGTGCAGGGATTAAGTCTTGTTCTTCTTCCTCATTGGCGCGAATGGCTGCATCAACGGTAAAGATATTAATTAGACCACCATGAATTTGGTCTTGAATGGCAGAGATTTCTTTGTGTCGTGTCCAGACCTCGTAGTCATTAAAATCATGTGCAGGGGTAATTTTGACACAACCTGTACCAAATTCAGGGTCCACATATTCATCGGCAATAATAGGAATCAAACGACCTGAAAGCGGTAATTTAATAAACTCACCAAGCAAGTGTTTGTAACGTTCATCGCTTGGATGAATCGCTACGGCCGCATCACCGAGCATGGTTTCAGGGCGCGTTGTGGCAACGATTAAATGCCCAGAGCCATTAGATAATGGATAACGCATATGCCACATAGAGCCGTTTTCTTCTGCGGATAATACTTCTAGATCCGATACTGCGGTGTGTAATACGGGATCCCAGTTAACCAGGCGTTTACCACGATAAATCAAGCCTTCTTCATATAGGCTGACAAACACTTCTTTAACTGCTTCAGATAATCCATCATCCATAGTAAAGCGTTCGCGTGACCAGTCCAGCGATGCACCCATACGGCGTAATTGCTTGGTAATCGTGCCGCCTGATTCTTCTTTCCAGTCCCAGATACGCTCTATAAATTTTTCGCGTCCGTAGTCATGTCTGGTTTTACCTTCCTGATTAATTAAACGTTCAACCACCATTTGTGTAGCTATCCCTGCATGGTCAGTTCCTGGTTGCCACAAGGTGTTATAGCCTTTCATGCGATGGTAACGGATCAGCGTATCCATAATGGTATCCTGGAAAGCGTGCCCCATATGCAAACTACCCGTGACATTAGGAGGTGGAATCATAATACAGAATGAATCACCTTCCTGCCTGGGAGCGAAGTAATTTTTTTCTTCCCAAGTGGAATACCAATGTTGTTCGATAGCAGCGGGGTTGTATGTTTTTTCCATGAATGCGGTTTAAAATAGGTTGATAAGTTTATATGAAGTGTTAGTAGGTTGGATTAGATTTTTATTGCGCAGCAATAAAAACGTTATCCGACAAAATACTCTGCTATGTCGGATAACGTTATCTGCGCTACGCTTAGATAAGCTAATCCAACCTACGTTACATTTTATGCGTATTCGGTGTTATGCCTTGTAACTGATATTGACGATATCGTTGCCGGCCTGCCTGTTTTTGAGTTTCATCATCATCTAATAACTCAAAAATTTGCTCTGATAACATGACATTTTCAGGACATTTCGTCGATAAATTAATCAACGTATGTTGCCAGGGTGCAGGGGCTTGTTGTGTGCCAATTATAACGGTATTAGCAGTGCCGGGTAAGTCATCCTGATAAATTTCGTGTGGCACAAAACTATTGGCACGAAAAGTCCAAAGCTGTTTATCCATTTGTTGCGCCTGGCGTAAACTATTGGTCAGTATATAAGTTTTAAATCCCAGGCGAAAAGCCTTTTCAGCTAATTTGCAGGCAAATAGTTGCCGCCCCTGTTCCGACTGGGACGACAAGATATAAAAATTAACCTTAGGCGGCATTCGAGCGGTCTAGTAAATATTGAACTAATAGCGGCACAGGACGACCTGTTGCACCTTTCGCATCTCCAGTTTTCCAGGCTGTCCCTGCTATATCCAGATGCGCCCATTGGTAGTCTTTGGTAAATCGTGATAGAAAACAAGCGGCTGTAATGGTCCCGGCATCGCGACCACCGATATTGGCTATATCGGCAAAATTAGATTTTAACTGATCCTGATACTCATCCCATAAAGGTAAACGCCAGACACTATCCAAAGCCGTTTCACTTGCGCTGAATAAATCATTGCAAAGTGTATCGTCATTTCCTAGTAAGCCGCTAGGCACGCGTCCTAAGGCAACTAAACATGCACCTGTCAGCGTTGCCATATCGATCACTACATCGGGGTTGAATTTTTTAGCGTAAGTGAGGGCATCACATAAAATCAGACGGCCTTCAGCATCGGTATTTAAAATTTCAATGGTTAACCCTGCCATGCTGGTGACTATATCTCCAGGTTTGTTAGCATCGCCATCAGGCATATTTTCGGAAGAGGGGATAATGCCGACAATATTCAATGGCAATTCTAATTGCGCTGCTGCCTGCAATGCACCAAGAACGGCTGCACTACCGCACATATCATATTTCATTTCATCCATGCCAGCGCCTGGCTTTAAAGAAATACCACCAGCATCAAAGGTTAAACCTTTACCAACAAATACGATCGGCTGAACATTTTTATCGGTGCCTTTGTATTCCAGAATAATTAGCTTAGCTGGTTGGCGGCTACCGCGACTTACTGAAAGAAAAGCACCCATGCCGAGTTTTAGCATGTCGGCTTCTTCCAGGATTTCAGCGCTTAAATTTTTATGTTGTTTGGCGATATCAAGTGCTTGTTCAGCTAAATAGGTCGGTGTACAGATATTACCAGGTAAATCAGAGACACGTTTTGCCAGTGCAACACCTTGTGCAATTGCTCTACCTTGATTAATGCCGGTTTGAATGGCATCTGTATCTGTCAGGCTATACAGGCTTAAAGATTTTAAAGCCAATTGGTCTGCAGGTTTACTTTTACAATCATTAAATTGATAGAAGGATGCGTCAAAAGCTTCAATAAGCTGTCGTACGTTCCAGGCAATATCGTGTTTTGTCAGTTTAATTTCCATTAAACTACAGTCTGCGCTGTTGATTTGGGTTGATTTCAGTGTGTTGGCGGCAGCATTTACTGCTTTGCGATAATCCTTCGTGGTTAATTTATCGGCATCTCCTAAACCCACTAGTAAGGTACGTTTAATTGCAGCATAAGGCAAATAGTTTATCAGCAAAGTATCTGCAACTTTACCCTTGATATCTCCGCGTTGAAGAATATCTGTAATTAAACCATTGGTCAATAAATCCAGTTTTTGCGCTGTGGGGCTTAGCTGTTGGTTTTCAAAAACGGCAACGATAAGGCATTCAGTTTTCAGTGTTTCTATAGGGGTGTTGACTAATAAATAATCCATAAAGCTCATTAGGAGGTAGGGTTAATAATGGAAATCATTATACAATATATTTTGCCTATATAAGTTTGGTGTGCAGGATTATCCAAAAAACTGCTGATATTTTTTAATTCATCCAAAGCGCCTGAAATAATCGCCAGAAATACCTACTATAGCTTAGCTGAAAAACTTATATTGGCCGTATTGCTGCAGAGGTTCTGACGTACTTGGGGGAATATTTTCAAAGTCCTGCGTTTGTTTAGCAATGAGCAGCATGCAAAATCGAATAGCCATTAAATGAATGGGTGCAATTGCCGTTGCTGCCTATTCTTACATAGCTTTAGTGCCATTGTTCAGCCGCCTGTTATGCGTGCACTGACTACGCCAGAAGAACGTAGTATCGAAATGCAACAACTGTCTCATATCAGCAAAAAAAATCATTTTTCCTTTAATGTTGATTTCTATATGTATGCTTTTATTACCTTCAGCAGCGCCGTTAGTCGGTATGTTCTGGTTGGGGAATTTAATGAATACTTGTGGTGTAGTTGAGCGTTTAAGCAAGACTTTACAAAATGAGCGGGGAGTCGCTATTTTTGCGAAAGCTTGTTCGTGGGCTTCCTGCCCTAACAAGCAGCAAAAAACTACGCGACCACTATTGCCTTCGGCTGCCTCGATTCGTCCTGCGTACGTGCCCGCTACGTCACATCATCGTATACTCGATGCTGACTCCGCAGCACTTCCACAAATGACTTTACGCCATGTCGTAATGCTTTGTATTTTTCCTCCACCTGCGCTCACGCACAGACTCCGGAAAAACA